>Ga0214480_101232_pt1 | contig 11361 bp, 11 predicted proteins | sample M1_20Mar14CPVII9_3_FD_165042 | JGI IMG/M metagenome (GOLD analysis project Ga0214480, IMG submission 165042) | Marine eukaryotic communities from Monterey Bay, California, United States - M1_20Mar14CPVII9sort6BwellE17 | ecosystem: Environmental > Aquatic > Marine > Unclassified | place: USA...
GCAATAGATTAAAGATTGAGCATCCTCTACCCTGACAATTTGTCAGGGTAGAGGATACCTATGGTTTGTGCGTAGAAGCTAGCGTACCCTGACAAATTGTCAGGGTTAGAAAATTGGTTGGGATATGGTGAGATATGAAATGAACAATGAGTATATATATATTTAAACAAGATGAAACTTACAAAGAGGCGTCCTGGCACTACTTCAGTGGTAAGAGATGCAGATTCTTTACTGCTTTTGGATGCACTACCTTTGGCTGATTCCTCCTCCTTCTGGGCTTTACCGTTCTGAAATGGTAGATTGTATGTAGGTTCAGTATCCACTTCATACTTGTCACTCTTGGATGCACTACCTTTGGTTAATTTCTCCTTCTGTTTGAATAGTACAAGAGCATGGTAAGTGGTAGTGGTAGACAGGTGAGCTATATGAAGTAGCAAGTGTCGCCTCAAGGTCATATAATAAACTTTCTACTTACGGTATCCTCTGCGAATGGTAGAATGATGCTGGATTGAGTATCTGATTCAGCCTTCTCGCTCTTTGAGGATCGTTTAGACTGATGTGGTAGATAGAGTAAGGTGTTAGTAATTGTCATATGAGTATTCTTACAAACAGATCAACTTACGGTATCCTTCTGAAATGGCAGAGTATATGGTGTGAGTTCTTCTTTGGTATTGGTCATTGCCTTGTCACTCTTCGAGGATGTAGGCTCTGCGGACGATTCTACTACGGCTACGGCTACGGCTGCATCCTTGATAATACTGATACTAGCAATAGTGGTAGTACTACTACCTTTCAATGACTGTGATTTCTCAGCCTTTGGCCTTGGCTTCTTATTCTTCCTTTTCTTTCTCTGTTTCTTCTTCCTCCCCCTCTTACCGAGATTCCTCTCTTCCTCGTGATGATCAGCAGCATACTGAGCTCTGTCGAGAGACTTTCTCTCCTTCTCTTTTCCCATATCTGGCCATGGTACTGGTGACATGAATCGTAGGGCTCTACTAACTTTATCATCGTCACGACGATGATGACGTAGTCCGCCGATCTTCTGTTGTCCACCGATGATATATACAGCACTGCCCACGATGGCAGTAAGAGCTGCACACACCATGACGATGTTCTTCACTTTTGTAGATAAGAGTGCCATCTGAAGATGTGATGTGGGCGATAGGCATGTCGTCGTCGAGAGACCGAGGCCGAGAGTCGAGAGTCGAGAGAGACGATCATCGATTCGAGAAGGGATGCAATCGGACGTGCCAAGTAGCCGTAGTGTATGTAAGTAAATGTCGTATAGTTTGCCATTGTGGTAGTGTCGATGAGCGACAATATGGTCATCGATGGGATGCATATCATCGAGAGGTCGAGACGTCGTCGAAAGATAAGAAGTAGGAGCGACAGAGCAGTGTTAGAGCATTGCAGGAACATGAAACATATCTTGTTTTGGATACACCGATCATTGAATCCACGTACCTTATACTGATGTTGATATTTTAATTCAATGTAAGTATTTTGATGTGATGCAAAGTGGTGCTTTAATAGATGGTTGTTATTGTTTTTGTGTTGTCGTTGTTATTGTTGAGTTGCGTTGGCGTTATCGGGTCGGCAAAACGTTGTTTCTCCTATTGCAAATTACAATTGCAATTGACAGTGTATTTGATGTAGATCAAGCAAAATGGACTATGGAATGAACAATGCACATAAAACCTACAAAGCCTCTGATTTGCAATCTATTGCCCTCCTCAAACGACATGGCTCAACATACTGCCCTATCTACTATGACTGTGATAGAGTAGCCAAACAGCCCTTACTGTGCCCCAATGACCCCTACCTACAAAAGATTAGGTTGGTGACAATAATCGGTCATACCTTTTACTTTATTTTGGCTTTTGATTAGGTAACTGTGATATTCTACTAAACAAAGACCTTTATACTTTCTTTTCATTAACTCTATATATTTTGAGGGTGGGGTTATCTTTTTGTGACATGCCAGCAGTAGCCCGATTATGACTGTCACTTGAATTTAAAGGGGTGGATTGGGGCTCCTCTTTTAACCCTCGTTGATATATTATCTCTTTTTTCTCCCCTTTTATCTACTAGGGAAACTCCGATAACGACTGCAACTCTGCATAGGGCCCAACATATTGCTTTTGAGTTGATAACCACTGCCTATGCAATGTTTAAAATATCATAGAATCTAATCTATACTGCCTCAACATACCGCCCCTCCTCCATTTAAACTATCATTGATCTTAAATATCCCATTGTATTTGTAAATGGGGTCATTGTATTGTATACTGCAAGAGATCAACGCAACACAGGATAAGAAACTTGGTATCCTCACCAAAAGATATCTTAGGAGAGGAGGGATGTGCGAGTAAGTGGAACTGTAATGATACCAAAACATACCCAATACAGTAGAAACAATATGCATATCGATGATAAACAACAAAACTATGTACAAATTATGAATCTATACTCTCAAACACAAACATGATGCAGCCACTGGTAATCGATGATACAAATCTAATCGATACAAATCTCCTTCTTCTCTTCTCTCCTAATCTTCTACTTTACCCACCCCAAATGATGTCTTTTTGTAACTCCCCTCTATGATATGATTCGGAGAGAGATGATCCCCCAATCTCTGTATACTATGAATGCATGAGTTATCTTTATCCCCATCTATTAGCTATCCATACTACTTGCATCTAAATCTCTAAAACTTGCTTCACCTCTCCCGACGGTAATGAGGCGGTAGACATTTGCTGCAGTTGTTGATAATGTGGGGGTTGTTGATACTGTGCAATCAACCCGTCATTACCCATACTGGAAGGTGCCATTAATCCACCAATATCATTATTATTGTTGTTTGTTACTACTCTTGGCATCTCTGTAGTTTCAGCAGCGGCGTCGGTAGATTTACGCTTCCTTTTCAATCCCTTCTTCTTCGCACGTTGTTTTTCAAAATAACTTGATACCTGAGCAATAGATAAACCACTTTCTGCTGATAATGCTTCTTTATCCTCTTTTGTAGGGTAGGGATTAGATTGATGAGTATTAAACCACGCTTCTAATTTGGATTTTGCTTCCTCGGAATAGAAACATTGCTTTTGTACACCCTTTTTACGTCGTTGTTTTTCCATCCAACTCTCAACCTGTTTTTGTTTTAGACCTGATCGTTCCATTAATACTAACTTTGCTTCTTTGGAAGGGTAGGGATTAGTAATGTTTGCATTAAACCACGTTTCTAAAACTGCAACCGCGTCTTTTTGTAGCTTTGGCTTTGATATACCCGGACGTCGACTGCTACTAGCGTTGGAGATGATAGATTTATCATCGGATGATGCCGTCCCCTCATCAGCCGCCACTGAATTGGTTTCTTCCTTCGACGGGCCTTTCTTCAAATGCTGCTCTTTCTCATCCTCATCATCCTCATCTTGATAGCGTGCAGGCTTTACCCTTTGACGACCTCGACTTGCCATATTTTATTGAAATAATAATGTTCTTATCTGATATTGTATTGTAGTATGGCTAGTAGTTGATGGGCTAATATTAGGCGATGGTTACAATATTTGCCTCAATTGGCACTATTGTTTATATTTACGATCTAATATTGTAATTGATGTGGCTAATAGAAATTGATGGCTAATACAGTGATGGCTAATAGTTGATGGATTTGATGGCTAAAAATAATGACGATGAAGTTCTATTTTATTGTCCTCCGCTATATCTGATAATTCAAAGAGGGACGTCAGCAGTATTATAACAAATCGTATACTCTTCTGTGCTGATACTGCAGTCATCAATCGGCACTATCCGACTATCTGTTTATAATATAAATTAAACCGATCTAAAGTTGATTTATGTTTAGAAGAATTGAAGGATCTATTTTGGCGATTTATTCGAGGTATCTTCTTACTTCTTTATTTCTATTAAGGCGGCTGGCGGCTAGTAGGTACAGTACGTTTGAGTCGAACTGGTAACTACTAATTTAGCGGCCTTATTTCTCGGCCGTTATTTGAGATACGAATACGAAACTTGCTAGGTAACACAGTTCAGGTTCTCTAGAATGTTACCTATATTTGAAATATGACGATTGGTGTACTAGAAGCCGAGATATAAGGCCGCTAAATTAGTGTCTTGAATTTTCAGCGACCTCAAAAATTCATTTTTACGTACAAACAATAAGGTAAGCACCGATCTTGCAATGTCCATAACTTCACCAATATCCAATATTTTCTAATGATTCAACTTACACAATGCATCTATACATCACATACAACAATGTTTGGGCGCTATTTTCGTCGAAATTAGTATTTTTCTAGATTAGGTTACCAGTTCAAGTCAAACGTACTGTATGTAAGCTTTTTATTTCTTCTCATCTACACTATGTTTGAATGTTTTCTAATTGGTAAGTAATATTATACTTCTAATTTTTTTTTGTGTCGGCGGCGGCGGAGAGTTAGAGTGAATAGATTAGGTGATGATATCTTGATAATGATGGTTCACATGACACGTTATCATTGCCATATCTATCTAATCCTTGCGCGCTAATTGGCCAATATATGATATGGTCATGCTTTTTGCTTTGTTGGGTTTGTTGACTAGCCGGTAGGTTGCCGCCCAGTGTATCAAATTATGGCTATACTTTTCATATAATTTGATGTGTACACCAAATACTTAAATACATATCACAGACATGTTTCTCTTCCTCAATTTGTAGGTTTGATATATCATGGCTGCGCATTATTATTATACACCACTACCTAAGAATACTATTAAAATTAAGGATATTACACCTGATGCACAAAACCGATCGATTCTAGATAAACTCAAACAGAACGAACCATCATTAAGTAATTTGTACATAAGTAATGGTTCTTCGAGAGGAATGCATTCGTATGTTCCTGGTGAGGAGGAGGACGTAAGTTGGCTAGGAAAGTTTCTCGGCAAGAATTCATACGTAAAAGAGTTAGTAGTTAAGACATCCATTGATGATACTTTCTACAAAGGGCTGAGTTGCAACAAATCAATCCAAAAGATACACATTCTTCATATTGACCTATCAGATGGGCAGATCTTTCACGTGTTGGATCCATTCAAACAAAAACACAGCAAACTAAATGAAATCAAATTATACAATTGTACTCTTGGTACAGAAGGTGCCCTTCAGCTATCGGTGGCGCTTGGGCGTTTCAATACTAAATCTCTAAAGAAAATCACTCTGTCATATAATCAAATTGGAGAAGGGCAAATGAATAACGTCATCACAGCAATTGGAATGCAAACCGAACTCGAATTACTGAGATTGTCAGGTATGAATATCGGTAGAAATGAATGTATGGCATTATCAACTATGATCCGCTGGGGTACTACAAAGTTACGACAACTCAGTCTCCGTGGAAACGACATTGATGATGAATCAGTCAAGTCTTTAGTATCTGCTATTGGTGGTAGTAAATTGGTGCGTCTAAGCCTTTCACGAAATCGCTTCATTACATCAGAAGGTTATAAGACACTGTCAAATCTCTTGGAAAGGCCAGACTCAAGCCTGAAGTTTCTATTCCTCCGTAGCAACAACATTGGAGATGATGGGGCATTAGTACTTGCGGCGGCACTGACCAACAACTCAACACTCAAAACCTTGAGTCTGAAGAATAGTGGTATTACTTCCAAAGGATGGTCACTCTTTTCAAAGATACTCTGTGACACCTCTAGTGTTAACAATACGTATCTATCGAACCATACTCTGTGTAATTTAGGTAATGATGTGGGTGTTCCTCCTAATACTGACCTTTCTCTGAGATTAAATGGTAGTGAACATGAAGGGCAAGCTGTAGTGGTCAAGATATTACAACAATACCATCAAATCAAAGTGCAGCCCTTCTTTGAGTGGGAGTTCAAAGTATTGCCTCTTCTTGTCGGTTGGTTTACAAAGGCTTCCAAACGTGCTACAGCTGGCCCACCTGACGCCTTTACCTGTGCAACTTTTGAGGATAGTATCAAACGAATGAAGATTAATGCTATATACGACTTTGTCAGAGAACTGCCAATGCTGGTTGGTTGTTCCAATATGGGTCGAAATGTAAAGAGGAGGTCTAACAGACGTCTAGGATCCAGAATGAGCACCGTTAGTACGTTCATTGACAACTCACCTGGAGACAATACGATTTGTAATTGCTCTTGTGTTATTTCATGATTGAGAGAAAGAGAGTGTGTGGAATGGGATCGGCTTAGACTAACTTACATGATGATTGTATATCTATTCTATTCTAGTAAGATTATTGGTTATCATTAGCTGTACACTGTTCAACATATTGACCTTTGACCTTGATCTTATAGATCAAGGCCTATTGTTCAATCACTATCCCAACATCAGAACTCCGTTCTGCTTCCACATCTCCTTATTATATGATCCGAACATCAAGCTCATATAAACATAATCATCACCGTCTACGATAGCTATTCACACTCTTGACCGTATCATCTTCCCACTCTCTACTATTCCCATCACAACCACACAACTTATCAACACTACATCCCTCTGTACCGCAATATTGCATATTGAATATATCACCACTAACAATCGGATCACATATATATCCCATAATATTACAACATGTTGTAATTGGTTCAATAATAAATACAGATAATACCTCGAGACAGGTGTTGTTCTTTCCTATACAGAACTTTTCTTCTTCTTCTTCGTATAATGTACCTTCTTCATTCTTATGTGGATTGGAAGTTAACAAGCGTGATAATGATGTATCAGATTTTGGAGATGATATTAATGATTCTTCTTCACTTTGTTTACTTTTATCATTGGAGGATATAGATGCGGTTGTTTCATCATCTTCTTCATTTAGTAGTGCTATCTTATCTTTTTCAATAAATTGTGATAACGATACACGTTTCGAGATTAGGCGTATACCTGTTTCATCTTCTTTCATTAAACGCTGGGCTATTGAATCATCTTCGATTATTGCATTTGTTGTATTCATTGATGATGTGCGGCTGTTGTTATTATTGATAATGTTGGTAGAGATGCGACATTCATCTAACTGATCTAACTTCTTGGCCGATGATATAACTCTCGGTGGCGATACTAAATCATCGTTATCGTGATTGGTATTTAGTGATTGATCATCATAACCATTATCCATTGTATTACTGTTATCAGATACAACTAATTTGTTTTTACGTCTCATTGACCATTGTTTTGTTGTTATTAGTTTGGGTATTGCAATTGATGATGATTTGCTATGTTGTTTGTTGGAGAGATGAGCTCCGCCACTGCCCGACTTCTTTTTGCGCCGGCTGAGCAAGGTCATGGTGCAGTGCCTCTCCGCCGCTGTAAATCGTCTATTGATACGCTACTGCAGCCGCCGCCGAGCTCTACTTACTACCACCATCTATGGTCTGTTTTTGTTTCCTCAACTCATTCAAATTTGACGAACTTTTTGAGAAATCAGAAATCCGTATTTATAGTATCATATGTCAGTAGTCTGTATTTTGATACCAAAATACGTTCTAATGTGTATTGAGTAGATTGAAGTGTGCAGTATCTAGAAGTGTGCAGTACCTATTGGCTTCTACTTTATTTGACGTTAGTTTTATGTAGGAGACTATAGTGGTGAGTTATGCACAGTTTTGGGGTATGAATGTGAGATATGGCGGCGGAGTGAACTTATTATAGATTTTAATTTTGATGCACTTGATATGATGTGAGCATTTTATTTTTGAGTTGGTGTTATTTAGTTTATCATATCATATAGTTTCCAGTTCATATTATGTGGCTTTTATCAATTGGTAATGAATATTTTGTATATCGTGTTATCGAGATATAGGGTATTATGCATGTATGAAATTTGCAGCGCTGCGTGTGAGAAAGTTAGTAACCCAATGCAAAAAGTAATTTCAATCTAGAGATGCACCGAACTAAAACCAACAGTTGTTGCTAATTAACTTCTTTTTATCTGTTCTTAATATATATAGGCTGCAATTATGACGTATGAACGATTTGATGAAGCCTTGGTCGGCAGCATAAATGTCGAGGATATTACACCCAATGAACAAAACCAAAAGATTCTGCAATGTCTAAGAGATGATGATCCAATACTCGATAATGAACCATTTCATAAGATGTGGATAGTGGACAGAGACGGTACTGATGATGATCGTCGTGATTATATTCCCGATGTTGGGGATGGTTGGGGTAGTGATGAAGAGGATATTGGATGGCTAGGGTATTTCCTTGGTAAAAATACATCCCTAATGGAATTGACCATGTGCTCGGGCATTGACTATACTGATACTTTTTACAAAGGACTGAACCGTAACAAGACAATCAGAAAGATACTTTTGTGTGGCATGGATGGGGAAAAATTAAAGATGTTAGATCAATTCTTCAAAAACAATGATAGTCTAAGAGATTTTGCGGTGGAAGCAAGTGAATTTAATGAAGCAGGTACTCGTCAACTTGCATTAGCATTCGGCAATTGCAACAAATCGTTAAAGCGTATTGATATTTCATATTGTGATACTATTGAGGGTGGGCGGATGGTTGATATCATCATAGCACTGAGTATGCATCCACAACTAGAGACACTTGAGTTATGTGATATGATTATTAGAAGAAATGAATGGACGGCATTATCAACTCTACTACGCTGTACTACCACTCAACTAAATAAACTCGATCTTCAAAATATCAATATTGATGATGATGGAGTCGAAGATTTAGTGAATGCACTGTCCAATGGAAATAAGCTAGAATGGCTTGTGCTTTCACGGAACGAGTCGATTACAATAAAAGGGTGGAAGAAAGTATCAACCCTATTGGAAATCCCTGGCTGTGAACTTGAGAAGATGCATGTTGATGGAAATAACATGGAGACGAAGGGGCAATAGTATTTGCAAGTGCACTTATGCACAATTCCACCCTCAAAGTATTGCTTTTGAGTGGCAGTGGTATCACTCCTGAAGGATGGGCACCCTTCTTGAAGCTTCTTTGTGATACTTCCAGTGTCAATAACACATACCACTCAAACCATACACTTGAGACTATTCATGGTATGCCTCTTGGTCATGATTCTGTTGAGATCCTCCGATCTAAGCTTGAACTGAACAGTAGAAGTATAACAAAACACCAATCGGCAATAAGAAAGATTATTCAGAATTATTCACATTTCAATATGGATCCCTTCTTTGGATGGGAGTTTAAAGTATTGCCGGTTATGATTAGTTGGTTTGCAAATGCTGGAGTACAATGTTTAGCTTTTGAACGGAACAAAGTAAGTAGGATGAAACTCTCTGTCATGTATGATTTCATCAAGGAGTTCCCAATGTTATACATTGGACCAATGACACAGAAAGAGATTGCAGAGTGTACTGCTATGGAAGAAGAGCTACAAGAGGATGAATCTCAACAGGAGAAGCTCGAAGAGATTCGTCAGCGTAAGGCTCATGCATTAATGAGACTTTCATAAACAGTATGTTACATGCTCTTCTCGAAGATCTGGTTAATGAATAAGTGCAAATCATTTACCTCGACAGATATACTACCTTACACTTCTACACCTACGCCGAAGGTGATTTTATCATTCCTCAACTTTTAACATCTATTGTTACTTTCTTCTTCATCGAGTATCTCTTATCTCTCAATATACCCTCTTCCCCATAAAGTTGTTCAATGTTGAATAACATTAACAATCTGATAATCATACATATTAATACCATTCACCTCTTCTTCATCTCTTTCTTCTTTATTACTCACACTAGACAATCTAACACATCCACAATATTTGGTATCAAATATGTCTAAAAGTGGCTGTGTAATGAATGTCGCAATTTCGAAGCAAGATGACCAATTTGTTGTTGAATTGAGATTTGTACTTCCTTTTCCACTTTTCCTAGCTTTTGTACCCCTTCCTTTTACAGAGGTGCGACGAGCACGTCGATCTTTTGCAATACGAGGAGCTCGAAGACGACCAGCACTACCTTCTTCGGATGATATAGACGATAAACTAGCAGTACTCTCTCCCGATGAAAAAGTTAAACCCTCATATTCAACTGTATCCTTACTTCTACTAGACCTTGTTGGCACAACGATAACATCATTAAAATCAGGTACAGCATCTAGTGATTCACTAAATGATAAACGACATGAGGGTAATCCACTACTTGCTGGTACTTCATCATATGGCTGCTGCTGTTGTCCATTGGAATCATCTTCCGATGAGCCATCTAATGGTAAACGACAATTTGGATTAATAGCATCTGCAACCGGTGATGAAAGGGAGGTAACTACATCGTCTACCCATGAGATTGATTTCTTCAATGGTACCACCGCTCTGCTTTGTTTGTTTTGTCGTTTGATTGATGGTGGTGATGCACTCTCTTGTGGAGATGATTTGTATTTGTTGTCGGCTGATTGAACTACTTCATCAATAACTATATGTTCGGCAAATGTAGATGATGATGATGATTTAGTTGTGCTGCTAGTTTTCTTACGGGCGAATTGCAATAGTTTACTAATGTTGGTTGATATCTTGGGCTTCTTGCTCGTAGGTGTTTGTTTGTTATTGTTATTGAGCAAACCTTCTTTAACGGTATCATCATCGAGGCGGCGGCCATCGGACTTCTTGCGTAGATGATATCGGAGCTTGACCATACTAGTTTCCTACGTGTACAATGGTATGTTTAATAGACTTCGTGTCCTGCCTTTGGATAATAGAAGTCAATAACTTCATAATAGCATAATATCATATTGATTATTTCTTCATCAAAGTCAAATGGCAGTTGTCAAATCAGTTGATGGTTGCTCTCATTTGCGGTAGAGTACGCCCATACCAAGTTATGGCTAATTCTTGGGGCTTGAACTTGCCTAAGCCGGGTAATTGAAGTATATGATCTGCCACTTTCTCAAATAGTTGTGGATGATGTTCATTCACATTCATTCAGAGTAGCATACGACCATATGATATTAGCCACTTCTTGTGCTTGAAATTCACTCAAGTTATCTCTATCCAAACCTTAATACTTATCATTAGTTTATCATATCATAAATCATATCATGGAAGATACCTCATGAACTAACATCTCAGGATACCTCAACTAATAAGAGTACAACAAGTCTGCGATATAACATCATGTGAACACATCATAACCACAACATATACGCTAACTAATCACTATCTGAATCAAGGGTAGCGTTGTAGTTGGCACGACGTCTAGCAAATTGTGCATGGCCTCCATACTGTCCATTGGGATCACGATACATTCGACGGATAAGGCGTTTAACACAACGACGGTGTTCGATAGTTTCACCTCGGCCGAGTGTACCATACAGAAGAGTGGTAGCTCTTT
>Ga0214480_101234_pt1 | contig 11350 bp, 12 predicted proteins | sample M1_20Mar14CPVII9_3_FD_165042 | JGI IMG/M metagenome (GOLD analysis project Ga0214480, IMG submission 165042) | Marine eukaryotic communities from Monterey Bay, California, United States - M1_20Mar14CPVII9sort6BwellE17 | ecosystem: Environmental > Aquatic > Marine > Unclassified | place: USA...
CAATGATTAACTATTCTTGCCCTCTTTTCTTTGTTTTCTTTATAGGATACATCAATATCATTCTCAGTTGAACATTCAATAGGATGGAGATTCGTTAATGACTCTTGCATGAAATTTAATTGCCAATCCCAGAAGGACATATATAATAATGGATTAGTTTCATCGGTACGACCAAAGGTAGTATCCCATGGCATACCATGTGCTAGTGTTGCTTCTTCCATTGATATTGGAGAGGGAGTTGAACGTCCCAGTGATGAAGAAAGAAGTGTGTTTGATGTTGATGATGACTCCTTATTAAGATCAGAGATGAGATCTTCAAGTTCAACCATTGCTTCTGCATTAAACGTTTGTCCAAGAGAGGTAGTAGAAGATGATACTGGTCTTGAACGACGACGATTATCTATTACATGATGTGTATGTGCACTGTAGGAAGTTATAACTCGTTGAGCAGTGGGGGGAGTTGTTGAAAAGGCACTAGTTAGAGTTGGTACTTGTGTTGTTGCCACGGCGGCGACCGATAGCATTAAATGTTGAGGACCCATGATATATGATATAGATATAATAGATGCAGCGTAAGATTGTAGCGGCAGATGGCAAGTAGAGTTTATGGCGTTGTCTTTTGCTCCTCAAATTTTGGAGTGAGGGAGAGTAGGATAGAATCTCATATCCGGTATCCTTCAAGTTCAATTAGTACTCGAACAGTTCATGAATATGGTACGGACTTACAATAATACTTAGACATCCGCTGTTATCCGCCGATGGAATGTTGCCGTCTGTAATCCGTCGTTGGAATGTTGCAGTCACTGCTCATTGTTACTCTTGTGATTCCCGAGGAGAAGTTCTTGTATTTATATAATGGAGCCTGTAAAGCTTGATTGACGATTGAGTAGTAATGTTGAGAATGAGGAAGAATGGATATGTGATAGATAGATGTTGGTGTATAGAATCGCAAATGTGCCTTTAAGTTTAGTCACACACATTATACTATACATCAAACATGTAACCCCTTATTGATTTCACATCTAGCTAGTACTCTCTAGATGGGTGAACCATCCTTGTCTCAAGATCCTTCTTCTCGTCGTCATCAATCCATCTTTGTGTGAGAGTTGAGGTAGCTGGCCACGGTCGTCCACCAACTTCGTCAACAGACGACCCATTCTCCCTAGCTATAACAGCCTTCACTCTACACTCACAGTTGTAATTCTCTTTATCACCTTGACAGTGTCCCATACCCGCTCGTGTTCTCTTTCTTATTGCTTGGCTTGAATCGATTGGTAGACTTCGACGAAGTGCCCTAACGACTTCGAGTTCGGTAACCTTTTCACACTTGCAGATGACATTTGCTGCCATCTTTGCCTCCTCGGCATCAGTTCCGTTTGAATCATTCTTACCCACTGGGCCCATCTTGAGTCCTCTCATGCCGTTTTTAGGAGTGATGATTGGTGCTCTGTTGGGATTGAATGACTGCAAAAGATACAGTGTGAGATAGATGTATCATATGATTTATTTGATATACAGAGCAATAGTTTGTCATCAATTTACTTACAAGGTTTGGAGACATGTCGCATCCAGTTTCTTTTAGCATTCTCACAACATCCAAGGCAATTGCAGGCGAACCTGCAAGCCCTGGCGAATCGATACCAGCAACATGGATAAAGTTACCATCCTTAGCTGAAGGCTCAATAATCCAATCACCACGAGAGCTCTTGGATCTTGCACCACAAAAGGCATGAATCGTCTCCTTTGGATCAAAATATGGAATAAGCTTCTTGCACTTTGATAAGATGTACTCTTGTACCGTCGCTTGAGACATATCTCTTGCTTCCTCGTTGTGCATATCCCTTGCTGTTGGACCGAGGATGAGGTTTCCCCATAATGTAGTTTGTACCAGTACACCTTTGCCTAACACAGGGTCTGGACAAGGGAATATAGTGTGACTTGTGAGATGTCCCTGATTCCTGTTCAGTAAAAGATAATCACCCAATCTTGGCTTGATATAGAAGCTATCGTCTCCAATCATCTTTGCAATTTTGTCTGATGAAGACCCAGCACAGTTGATAACATATCGACTCTTTACCATCTCCTTTCCCACTGTGACGCCTTGTACTGCATTCCACGATCCACTGCCACCCGTAAACATATCAGTAACTTCAACTTTGCCATTGACACCCGAACCTACTGGGCCTGAGCACTTGTCTACAAGGTCCTTCAATACTGTGGGTCCTTGCTTCTTTGATCCAGAAGAAGGTTTGAGCAATAAATAGGCCGTGACAATGCCAACAAAGACTGTCGCCACTGCACTCTGTAGACGGATATCATTGTTGATATTCTCATCAAGTGCCATGATAATCCCTTTCACAATAACCGTAAGAGACGAAATAGCAACTCCAGCTTTGAAGAGCAAACTACTTCCTCCTCCACTGACAGGTTCACTTCCATCAGCACTCTTACCAATTTTCTCCCGTGCAGATACATATGAATTAGGTTCCCAGTGCCGAATGTCAACTTCAAAGAGTTCACCCTTTTTGTTGATATCGGTAACTTCCCTTCTAATTCGGAGCTCTACTCCATTATCAACAGCATTCTCACACAATGCAATAGCATACTCATAAGGTATGACATTTCCAGCATCTGGGGAGTGGAGAGCAGCAATCGCATCAGGGTTTAGTGCAGGCTCCATTTTGAACAACTCATCCTTCTCTACAATACGTAAACGTTTGACACCGTTCTTCCTTCCTCTCTCCATGAGCTCATCTAGAATCTTCAATTCCTGTTTATTGGTAGCAAGAACAAGAGATCCATTCAGTTGATATCCAAATCGTAATTCCTTATCCAATTGAGGAAACATTTGATTACCAGGCCAACAAAACTTTGCATGAAGAGAGCCAGGCTTATCATCATAACCTGCATGAACAATACCACTGTTACCCTTTGTGGCACCTTGAGATACATCATCGGCAGACTCTAACAGTAGAGTCTTGAGAGAATATTTACTAAGTTCTCTTGCAACCGCGCCACCTATACACCCAGCACCAATAATAACAACATCATATACAACTTCTTCTTTTGATTGAGTTGATACTACGGCATTACGAGACTGAGATCGAGGACATGTTGAACGTGTCGGACAACCGGAGCACTTTGAACTATCAGGTTGAAAGGTGCCAGCACAATCTTCCAAGTCTACCCAATGGCCACCATAGTACGCGCCCTTAACTCCTGTTTTATTAGTAAGTTGAGAGTATATAACAATAGATCAATGTATAAGATGATCATATTAGTTAGTTGAGAGTATGTTATAACAATAAATAGATTAATGTATAAGATGATATATGATGTGTCGAAAAAAGATAAATACTCCTTGTAGTCATAACCTTGCTCCATGTAATTCGTGTCCTCATTCAAACAATATTTATATACGCACCATGCTGTGGGTTCTTCCTATCGGGGGGTGGTTTAAGAGTTGTCATTTTGTTACAGTCGCCTCTCTAGAGTTGATGGCCAACGCTAATAGGAGGAGAAGATATATTCAAGATTTCATGATGGAAAATGAAATATCCTTATCGGAATCCTCTATGGTATCCACTTTTAGGTCGGTAGTCTACTTACACTAACACGAATAGGTTTCTCTTGATTTGAAAGATTCGACAATATAATAGTGTGCTTCAAAGGACTAATACATGGTGAATCTAGAGTAGAGATATGTTGTGACGTGTACTTACTTTAAAATTCTAATCTGCTTGCTAAGTATCTCTAACCTAACTTACTTGTACTTAGCAGTGCACCTCTATACAATGCCTGTTTCCTTCTCAAACATGCTTTAGATCATTGTCAATCGAGTCCATCTCGTCTATTGTAAGATTAAGCATCTTATAAGTACTCACAGCTACAAGCTCTCTACATGTCATACTTTCAACTTCAAACTCAGCAATGTATTAATCACAAAAGCTCTAAACTATCTTCTTTTGTGTTTTGTCAGATGATGTTGCTACTACTTCTTTCACAGTAACCAAGAATGAAATGAAGAAGAACAAACTACCACAGCACAATGTAGATTGCAATCTAAAGTTTTGCCCTCCAATCAAGTCACCAGGTGTTGGTGGAGGTGAGAGCATGTAATTGATATTCAGTCCATACTTTAATGATATAGGCGTTACAATACCAAAGTAAAATAATGCAAAGTAGGCACATGCCAGTATCCACATCTTTATAAAGTTTGAAACTATTCCAGTGCCATTGTTATTGTTGTCGTTGTTTGTTGCCAATACTGATATCTTCTTACTCCTTAAAAAGTATAGTGGATATAATGGTAAGACTGCATGCATAAAGAAGAAAAAAGGAATCTCCATACACAGCAGCAAGTCGCTTGTATCAGGAGTAGCCAACGCAACTAATGCCAAACCTGTGTATGGTATAATAAGCTGATGCATAATAAATATAAATTGTGTTGGTAGTGGTATAAAACAAAGTATTGTCCACATTGTCCATACAGCGTTACATGGCATCATCATAAATGTCCATTTACCAGGATAGCCATTTAATTTGTATATTAATTGTGTAGTAAAGATGAAGCCAGTAAGTAACTTCATCGGCAGTGGTATTTTCATGTCATTGGCCTTGTCCTTTGGGTATCTTGATAATGTAGGAAGTATCGTACATATCAATAGTAATGATATACTAACATATACTATATATTCAATAACATGTCTTTCAGGATGGAGGTACCAACTCCCAACCATTGCACGTTGTCCTATTGGTAAGTCATTGCAATAGGTTACAGAGTTAGGATCATTTTCGCCATTATTTCCAAGATAACATACATCATGACCTGTTTCTTCGATCGATGGTGGTTTATATGAAAGTAATGATAGGTTTATTGATTTGACGATATCGCCAGCAGTTGATATAAGGTTCATGCCTTCTGTTTATATTGTTATCGTTGTTGTGCACCTTCTCCTCTCAATGAGTCTAGAGAAGTCTGGCCGTCGTTTACTAACTCACGCACAAAAACTGCAACAAATCCACCTCAGCAAGCAACCTATAACTACTACCATCAATCTAATAGAATATGTACCAACTTTGACGACTCTATATCAATTACAATTGCATAGAAAATAGTCTTAACAATAGTATGGAAGTCCGTGAAAGAAGGAATCGCCGCCCGCTACTAACTACTGCAATAACAACAGCTGTAGCACTCACCTCCACATCATCTTCATCATATACATCATGTAATGCCTTTTCTTTATCTCCACCTACCAAATCAATACAATCATCGTCTAAGCTGGGTGTAAGTATCGGGTTAGGGCCAGATGAACCACCGCCAACTGCTGAAGAAACAACCTCAGAAGCCTCTGCAGCACAACAAGTCAAAAAAAATCCAATTTTTGCTAATCCATACGATCCATCACGTATTATTAAAGATGAAGATGGCAATATTAAACCGCACATTACAGATATGGAACCATACCGTACAGAACGTTTAAGTACCTCTGATAAGAATGCTGATTTATGGTTTGGAAAGTTATTAGATTCGTCTGGTGGTGATTCATTCTTAGGGCCAATATCAACGAATCATAAAGAACGGTTATTAACTAAAGTTGAATTGAAGGATGAACCGGTATTAACATATGGAGAAGATGAGGAATGGACGCCGTATGTTACACGTCGATTACCAACTAGTCCATTATATCCCGCATATGGGTTAGAAACGTATGGATTGCCAATCTTACGAAGGGGTAGTGAGGCATGGAGACATTATGATGTTAATTCATTATTGGCAATTGATTATTCGACTGTACCGGATGGTATTGGTAGTGATTACACTCTTGGGAAAGATGGAGGAGATAAAGAGGAGATTATTCAGTCATTAAAGGATAAGGGGGCGTGGTTGGATGATAATGAATGTGCTGGACGATTAGTGTATGTGAATGGAATGTTCTGCCCTGAATTGAGTATGGAAACTGATGATGTAAAGAACTTAGATACATCCGACTTTGAAGAGGGCAAATTGTCACAAGAGACACTTGACTATCTTGCTCGACTACCTGATGGGTTCACTGATACACTAGCCGCCGAGGTTCCCGACGAAAGTCGTGGACCATTAACATCTCTCGAAAAGTTAAGTGGACCTGATCACAGTGTTGGTAAGGCTACATCTCAATTTGCCATTAATAATCAACAGGGTACTGCAGCCTTTGCGGCATTAAACTCTGTCAAGGCTGGATGTGTCGCATATGTCGAGGGAAATAGTCAGGAAAAGACGAAGCCTGTCTTGATTGTTAATGCTCAAACTCCATCGGGAGGGAAAAGTACTGGAACAGAGGAAGATACGGGAGTTGCATTCCATCCACGAACATTGGCTGTAGCCAACGATGGTAGTCTTTTATCCATGGTACAAATGTGTGTAGATCTGGATGATACTGCAGAAGACAAATCACCCTGTGCAACACTTGTGAATGGATATACACAAATCTTTGTCGGATCAAATGCCAATTTTACACATTCTTTTCTGGAAGAGTCGGGTGGTAAGGCTACACCACGAGTAGAGTTGTCCGATGTTGAAGTAGAAGCAGATGAATCCTTGACAGAAAATCCAAGAGATGTTGAGGCTCGTCGTCCAGCATTACGCAATACTCACCTCCAAGCCATTGATGTACATGTTACTGGTGATAATGGGAATTATGAATCCTCGCTGATGGAATTGGGTGGATCAGGTCGGTCTCGTATTGCCATCTCCACTTCCTTATTGCGTCCGGGAGCATTTGCATCGATTAATGGATTTGCACTCTCGGGCGGTGCACAACGTACAGATATGAGAACGAATATCCATCATATGGCACAGGGTACTACATCTCGTCAAGAACAGCGAAATATGGTCGGTGGACGATCCACTGCAAGTTTTAGAGGTCGTATTCGTGTTGAACAATCAGCACAACAGACTGATTCAGAACAACTAAGCCGAACTATATTGCTAAGTGATCATGCACGTATCTGGGCTACACCAAGTTTGGAGATTATTGCCGATGATGTAACATGTACACACGGAGCTACAGTATCCGATCTAAGTGAAGAGGAGTTGTTTTACTTACGAAGTCGTGGATTAGATATGATCACATCGAGGAATCTTCTAATGTATGCATTTGTAGAAGAGATTGGTAGTAGTGTAGATGAAACTATTGCCGGGGGATTTGATGATGAGAGTGGCTTGAGGCAAAGGATTATTAAACGATTAGAGAATTTAGTACCTGCTGGGGAGAAGGAGTTAGTCGGGGGAGAGTTTCAGAGTGTGTAACATAAGAGGGAATGGGTGGCTAGGGAAGTAGTGGAGGAAATAGACAGAAGTTAATGTCAGAAGTATTAGATTATCTGTTGATGTCGTGATATTAACTTTATAGTTTGGCTTCGGCTTCATTTGCCTTTGCCAATGCTTTTTTCAACTCAGTTGGAGGTGAGGCTTTATCCACAACAACTGGAGCTGTATAGGTGAAGGTTCCTGGAGTAGATGTCAACTTTTGTATTATCCTTTCTCGTGAGTCGTCATCGCGATACCTCTGTTCTGTAAGTTGTACCCCTGGACATGGACCCTTCTTTTGACAGTCCATCTAGATCATACGTCCACTCATTATGGGCGCTCCCCTTGAAAGTATGGCTCACAATGCTTTTTGGCAAAAAAAGATACGGTATCCAACCAGTCAGTCTCTAATGCAATCAAGTTCAAGGTTGGAGGTAGGGCGAGGACAAAGAAGGTTCAAGGGTCATTATTAGGTTCACTTGCATATCTATACAAGCTTGATGAGAAGCTTGTTCGTCAGTTGAGTGATAAGCTTGGAGTTCCTCTAACCTACAACAAATTTACACTCCATCAAATGTATGGTACTCTTCAGAAAGAGTACCGCCGTGCACATGATGAGATTAAGGAAACGCTCAAGAGTGATGATACCTTCTCAGTTGACAATGTCGAGGCAGTACTTGATCAACTCAAGTCTAATCAGTTTGGTTTCTCACTTTACAAGGAGTTACTAGCCAAGGAAGATGACGCGGAGGAACTCTTGTCGGAAAGTCTCTTGGCCAAGATGAAGGAAAGGTTTGATATGTTGTCAGCTAATGGTTCTGCTAATATTGAAAGTTCAAATAATCTCTCGAGACTCCAGAGTTTGTACCGTGGTGCACTTACTGAGAATGAGCGGAAGGGTGGCGATCCCTTCTCATCAGAGTACTTCAGTGTCGTTGAAGAACGTCTCAAGATGAATCCGGAGTCGGCAACCTTACTCCAAGATCAGTTGGCTAAAGTTGGTGGCGTTGATGAACTCTTGACCAAGATGAAGGAGAAGTATGATTCTATTCGTGAGAATTTTGATTTTGATCTCTCAACACTTCAGAATGTGTATCGTAATGCTCTTACTGAGGAGGAGAGAAAGGGTGGCGATCCCTTCTCATCAGAGTACTTCAAAGTCATTGAAGAGCGTCTCAAGGAGGATCCGGAGTCGGCAACCTTACTCCAAGAGCAGCTGGCTAAAGTTGGTGGCAACCAGGAGGAACTCTTGGCCAAGATGAAGGAAAGGTTTGACACTTTGTCTACATTTGGTGGCAACCAGTATATATCACATACATCAGAAGGTGATGTTGTGAATCAGATTCTTCTATACCGTTTTGAAGGAGATCTGGTATTGACAACAACTAAAACAACCAACCTCGGTGTTAAAGGTAAAACTTGGGATGGATTCAAACGTTTGGTGGAGACTCCAAATCCATTGAACACATCTCAAACAATGGGTGATTTGTTGGGTCTCAAAAATGTTACAGAGAAGGGCCTTAATATGCAAATATTGTGCCGTGCTGGTCTCAAACTAAATGATTCTGGCAAACCTCATCTACTGGCAGACAAGCCCTTTCATTTGCTTATCGTCACTGTTTCTGAGCCAGGTAAATACCTTGTCAAGGATCTGGGGTTCAAGGAAGGAGCTTTGCAAGTATGGGCTGATGCAGTTCAAGTTAGGAATAACAACCAGTCTGATTCTATCTTTGATCTATATGCCGAACCTGCATCATTTGATATGGATGCAGATGAATTGAGGGAGAAGTATATCGGTAAAATTGCAGATGGCTGGAATAAGGGAGGGAATGCAAAAGGTACATATTCCACAGCTCAAAAAGTTCTTCTACTTGGTACTCTCAATGTCTTGACAAATCGTGTACGAGATTACATGATATTGACAAAGGGTGATAAAGATGGTGATTACCTAAGACCAAGTCTTGGTCAAGCTGCCGATGTGTTATCAGATGCCTTGAGTGAAGATACTACCTTACCATTTCCTTGTATTACAAGTGTTGCTGTAGGAGTTGGCTCTTTACCAAAAGTCGTCACAGAAGGAATGAAGTGGAAAGACAAGGTAAAATTCCAAGTCAAAATCAGTACTTCTGGACCGGAGTTCGTTATAGCTATTGCTCCAAAGTCTTCACACCCCCTTGCTAAAATGATGATTAATGCAATATGTATTGTATTGAATAAGACTGTCGGCTTTGATAAGATGAAACGAAAAGTAAAGCAAGATACTCTCGTCGAGATTTGTAAGTGATTTGTTTTAGTTTGACACCTTTGCACTAACCAATAATCTAACTTAACTATCCTCTTTTGCAGTGGAAAACTTCAGGAAGGAAAAGTTGGCAGCTGCATTGACCTCAGCTAGGCTTCCTTCTCATATCTTGCCATTCAATACTTTTCCAGAGGGTGTTTGGCGCAAGATTGTTGACATGGGTCTAGTGGTGGTGAAGGAGGAGAAGAAGGCAAAATCGAGTGTGGAGTCGACTAAGAAGAGGAAGACAGAGACCAAGTCGAGTAAGAAGAGAAAAGCAGAGACCAAGTCCGAGACCGAGCCTACAACGAAGAGAAGGAGTAGCCGCAGACGCAGTAGATAGTTGCAATTAATTGTTTACTCCGTTTTGTGGGATTGATTTAATTTAAAACCAACCATACTCTGCGTATACAATATATCATGAATTTAAATTTTGTGCACATCTTAGATTCCAACAAATCTAAAGCAAATTCTGCAGCAGATTGCCCGACACATCTCCGGAATGATTCATGAGCTTGTACAATTGATACTGCATTACCATCAGTGCTTGTAACATCTATCCGCATACCATGTGTTTCACCTTGTCAGGAGGGGAAACAAAGATTGATGTGAGATACAAAGTGAAAGGGACAAAGTGAAAGGCTGACTGAAGTCGGCAAGAAATTGGGAGAACTTCTTTGACTTCCAAAGCCGTCTTGGCACAATATCCACAAGTAAACCTAACATGTCATTCCAGATTGCAGGAGCAGTGCCCATTGCAGCATGAGATTCTCCACGAATTCCAAGCTCGTTCGACACTGTTGCTGCTTCGGGGAAGGGCCAAGCAAATACTGTTTGTTCACCAATCCGTTCTTTCGCTTCATCGTTTCCAAACCCTATCGATGATTTCTGTGACCATTCTTTGTCAGATAGGAAGAACGATACTCTGCCAAGAAGCAATCCAGATAAAGCTTGAAACATCCGAAGACTTCCATTTTCATACTGTGCCATCGCTTCGCCGAAACCTAGATTTGTTATGTATAAATTCACATCTCCACTACCGCCAAGTCCAGCCGTGAAGTAATTAAATCGAACATCTTGAATACTAGCATCCTTGTCGCTTATCGCACGACATTTAGCTGCAGCCTCTATTCCTAGTACATTCAACATTCCTGGAAATGCCCCTGCAGCAAGTAATGCACTACAGTTAGAGTCCTTTGCATATCATTCATAAGTTGAGACTCTTCTAAATAGTCTAGGGGATCTGAGACGTCGATATAAGCTTTACATCCCAACTCAATTGCTGCTTGTAATGGTGTCGGTTTCTCATCGAGAAATGGTCCAGCCGTATGTATGAGACATGATGTACTACCATCAGCTAGTAATGCTCTAAGCTCTTTATTATTACGCCAATCAAATGATATATTATTGTTATTACTATTGATACTTGGGTGTTCATCACATACTTCCTGTACAGCATTATAACCTCTATCAGAATCTCTACCAACCAATATAACTTGACAAGTTGGATTACGTGCAAGTAGATGTGATGCAACAGCTGTTCCTATCCGTCTGGCGGAGTATAAAAGTATAATAGTATGTCATTGTATCATAATTTTGAACATAAGATATGAGCAAGTTTTTTACTCACCCGGTTCCTCCAAGGATGACAAAAGTATGTCCATTCGTTGGCTGCGTATCAACTGAGAATCCGAAGCACTGGAACAATAACGATAAGAGGACTAGGACAATCATCATAATATCTAACAACCTCCTCTCTACTACAACACCAATGC
>Ga0214480_101235_pt1 | contig 11348 bp, 8 predicted proteins | sample M1_20Mar14CPVII9_3_FD_165042 | JGI IMG/M metagenome (GOLD analysis project Ga0214480, IMG submission 165042) | Marine eukaryotic communities from Monterey Bay, California, United States - M1_20Mar14CPVII9sort6BwellE17 | ecosystem: Environmental > Aquatic > Marine > Unclassified | place: USA...
TGAATCTTCCTTCTTCAACTATTCATGCAAATATTCCAATCCGTAGAGTTATAATTAAGTATCGTATACCAAACATCATTGCAGAGATCAGCCTTGAAGTCATTATTTGGGTTCCATGTCAATACCTAGGTATACTAAAGCAATATGCATATCAGCATACATTATTACCATAATTTGTTTTCTCGCAGTGATCAAGAAATCCTCTACAATAATAATAAAGGAGGTTGATAGTAGTAGTAATAAGACATCGCCTACAACTATATCATCATCAAGGTTTGTATCGTCTGCAAAGAGATGCGATAATATCACATCAATACCAATGGAGTTCTACAAGTCGCAAGACAAAGAAGATAAGACGATCATGTCATGGTTTATGTTTAATCTACTATGTGAGGGTACCTACATGGAAATAGGCGGTCTAGACGGAGTACAATTTAGTAATACATTTGTATTCAATAAAGCCCTAAAGTGGAAAGGTGTCTTAGTTGAATTGAAGAAGAGTAATTATCAAAAGTTAGAAGTTAATCGCCCTAATGATGTAACAATACATGGAGGTGTATGCAGTGAAGCCCAGGTACTTCATTGGTGTTGTAGTCATTTGGGCGACACAGCAGTTAGTGGGATATATGAGTTTTCATCTCCATCGTTTAGACAGAAGTGGTGGGGTGGTGTTGCTGTGGAGGATATGGATGAGATCGACTGCAATACTCTAGATAGTCTTTTGCTAACACATTCAAAAGAGACTACTTACTTTGACTTTTGGACTTTAGATGTTGAAGGAGCAGGAAAGTATTAGTATTGTTTTATCATGTTATTTCGTGTGCTCAATATGAAATCACGGTGATTTGACTGCTTTTCATTTGAACTTCGTTTATCTTTATTTGACTGCCTTTGCAGCAACATGCACTAACATAAGTTATGATCACCTCTCTTTCATCTTCACAAATCATGATATCGCACATCTTCCAGAGTTCGAAGTTCTAAAGTCGGTTGACTTTGATAGGATTGGATTTGGTGTTGTGGTTGTCGAGGCTGATGAACATAAGTAAGTATTGTGAAATATTGACTGTGCCGCTTTTGATATAGACTGATTCATTCATATTCATATATGATATCTCTATTTTAGTGAGAAGAAGAATGAAGAAGTAAAACAAATTTTAGTATCAAATGGGTTGAATACCTAAGAAGATCAGATAGGTCAGATTGGTTTGTCAATGTTGACTTTTATAGCATATATGTTGAGACGGGCTTGGTAATCAGTCATGATGAAAAAATCAACCTGCCACCGTTCAACGAATGGCTTAAAAAGCAACAAAGACACGAGCGAATGAAAAGGTCAGCTCTCTGGTTCTTGGCCAAGTAAAATACAGGAGCTAGTTCCTATTTACCAAACAGGGCTTTAGCCTTCTTCTTCTATGTGAACTTAAGCTGCCTACATTGATACTTTCTTCCTGCATACTTAGATATTCTGAGACTACTGAGACTCTAATATTACATATCACCTTGATTCTATGAATATGCAACGAATAGATCATATACACTTTTAACAGCCCAGTGAATATGATAGTTCTCTCTCATGAATTGACAAATTGCCTGACCAGAACTTCTATATTTTCTATTCCGCACCAATGTTCTTTTGTTCCCATGAACAATAGGGTTTTGATATAAGACAACACATGATCGTTTCTTAAAAGTTCCATGTGTATAGTTATCTTGAGATGTATATCTTGATCGGCTTGGATTAAAACTAATTCCATTGGGAGGCCACAACTGCTCTCCAGTGAGATTAGCCCTCGCATAATGACACCACGAAATATCGAAGCAATCTTACCAGGTATACCCCAGAGAGTATATCATGTGAGCGGCATATCATTAAATAGAATCATTTGGCATAATCTTGTATCAACATATAATAAGTTCTCACCTTCACCTCCTCGCTGTAAATGCTGTGTTAATGGTGTTTGACTTGCAATCGCATTCCTATAACCCAACCATGTATCAACTTCTAACATTGGCACCATCATCTCTACGATGGCAGTCTCGGCTGCAATTACACGTCTATCACCATGCTGTCTCATCACCGGATGATTAGATGAGAATGCAGCAGGGCCAGTGCCGATGATGGCAGGTTGAACTACCATTGGTCGAATAATCTTTACCATTTGCCAATAAGAGTGCCAGTTAAGAGATGACATTTGTATATCACCGTCCACCATCCATACATAATCATAATAACCATACAATCGTTCTTCTGATAAATGTGCAATCCAATTCCATAGTTTGACTGGAGAGTTTGTGACATCTAAAACATTGATCTTGTCTTCTTCGTCTATTGTAATGTTCTCATTATAAATTGCAGTCAACTTTTCTACAACATCCTTACTACGTGCAAAGAGCAAGAAATCAGCCTTTACAGTATAATAATTGTTCCCTTGTACTTGTGTTCTATTAACGTCACATAATATGTAATTTGGAAATGTATCACTACCATTAAATAGATCGATTGTACTTGAGTCATTATGAAATGAACTACATTGTGAAAGAGAAGCTGATAGATAGCGCTCATGATTTGACGGATGTGAATAGGATAGAATACGATTTACATCAGCCAATACATTGTCAATCTCTGTAGGTGACACAGTTCTTGCAATGAGAACCTTTATTGTCTTCTCTGCCCTATACTCTAATAATTTTGTCATCCTATTATTATCATCATCAACTGTAGTTACTGTTTCAACATTGGCAATATTAAAGAAAGAGATCACTATCGTACCAATTATACTAAACAATACTGTTAATTTTCTTCTATTGATGAACACATTATTGGTCATCTTATTTGTATCTAGTATTCTATTATAGAATTATAGCTCACGGATGAAGTCTGGTGAATGTGCTTAGGTATATAATATTATAGCTTTTTGTCTTACTTGTCATTATTGTCATAAACCATACCATATTGTATCATATTCTTTGTTTGAGCATACCTTCTACATCTACACTCCTACTTCAAACCTAAAACATCACTAGCCCACAGCGCATATCTACAATCAATGATAGGGTGAGGGCACTTTTAGATGCCCAGGGGCTTAAGCGTCACCAGATCCCTACTATACAATCAGGTCGAGGGCGGAGTGAATACAAACAGTCAATATACTTAAATGTAATACATTCATTCCTCTATTGAATATTGTAGTAGGGAGAGCTGCCTTTTTATCATAGACCCGGATCAAAGATTTGTGCTCAGAAGGATACCACAGGGTATCCTCGGTTGCCGCTCTCTACAAAAAGAAACTGCTAGCTAGCTATGAACTGTACTATACTACTTGCGCCAGCCAAGTAGAATAGACCACAAGAAGGGAGGCGTCTCGAGAAGTATGAAGAAATGGCAGGTAATAGTTCATGAATTAGAGAACTTATTATTAATGTATATCATCTCCTACTAACTGTTACCCGAACTTCCCGTCGTAGTACGAAACAACGACGCAGCATCCTGACAATAAAAGTTCTTTTCCTTAAAGAGCATAATGTAATCATTTCCTGCATCACCCCAATCTTGATTTCTCTTTTCGCTTACCCCGCATCCATCACACTTATGCTGCACAATAACTTGACCTCCCCATGAGAAAGCTCCGCCTAAGTCATGGACAAACTTCCCAGCTATCTTATTAAACCATTGGCTATTGCGATCCTTTTCTGACTCTGCCACTGCCCGACCGAAGAGGCATGTGCTTGTAGCATCTAATGCCGTTTTTGTATATGGAGAAGATCTAACATTCTGAAGAAGCATATACAACATTGTTTCAATGATCGGATGTTGAGGCTTTGAACCAACCAGTGCATTTTGGACACATCTGTGCGTAAATACATGAGTACTATTCCACATATCGTATGCTGCGAATATATCTGTCATCTCTGTAATGTTTTGCAGTATAAGTTTTTTCAGACATAGCTGTTTCCAGTCTGAATGCCACCCACCCTCTCTATACAGTAAACACATTCTAAAAAGATCCGATTTGGATGCAAAGGCAGGAAGACAGTCAAAGGCTCTGAGGAAAACGGGATGATAATGTTGTCGTAAGTACTCTCTTGCCTGATACAAGTCGAAGTATCTTAATTCAAATCCTGGATTCATCTCTATCCAAGATTCATGTGCTGCTTTTAACTTTGGTGGCATTGAATCTGCAGGATATCCCGATTCCTTTTGGAAGTATATTTTATTTATTATACGTGGTATAGACCCTCCAATAGTTGTTATAGGCGGAGGCAGCGTATGTTTATTCAATAGCCATGAATCAACTGGTGGAGGCGTATCAGGATTTGCCTCTAATAATACATCGTTTGCTGCCGACGTTGTATTCCTTCGACTATTTCCTTCACTATTACCACCAAATACTTGAGAGAAACTGAAACTACGACTTGTTGCCTGTGGTTGTGTATGCCATTGTTCTTGATCAACAGATTGTATTGCATCTGTTGTATGTTGTGTGTACTGTTCTAGGTGTCTCGATTGGAATATTATAACAGCCACTAAAAACATAAGGTACACGAAAGCTAGAAGTGGACGTTGCATATTGTTGTGTAGTGTATGGTGTGTGACCTTAAGTAGCTATATGAGTTGCAATTTTCGATTGTTATATTGCGGAGGTGTATGTATTGCACTGTCTCAGCACAACATTTGTTCACTTTGCAACAGACGAGTGATAGACGGCTTTATGACCTCATAAGTGAAAAGTAGGAAGTTTCGTACTGCAACGAGTTCAGAAATGAATAGACCGTAAAAAATGGGTTTAGAGGGTATAATGACGATGTATCGATCGTATTATTGCCGGTTGCAATACCCTATCTAATTATCTAATTGATATGGTATTGTAATAGGAGAAGACAAGTTTGAGATATCGGAGCCACCACTGGACCACTACCAAGCATACTAAGATCACAAATACAAATACCTGATGACTGATGTCTCTTATCAACTACACCGACATTGGAAATAGATATAAAGAGATATGCCTTTCAAGCAGAAGGAATATAGATACTAACATTGGGTTAGATTAGATATATCTCGCGGCATTTTGTCTGTTATCAAATCAAAAATACCATCTCAATATTAATATAGGTATATTTATCATCATACCATCATTGATACACATGGGTGTGACGGAGCTGATGTTTGAAGAGCTCCAACATCCTCTCCACTTATAGCTTTGTCCACAAAGTCTAAGTAGTCATTCAGTTCAATGGAAATTCTCATATCACCAACTGAGTATTCCCTCCAAACATGAGGCTGATATGCCCAATATCTATGACCCAAAGAAGCTGTATAGTGTGTGTAGAATGCTCGAGGAGGCTCTTTATACTTAGATGGATGATTATCATATACTTCTCGCTGAAGATTTGTTTCAATTATCAATGAGTCGGGGTTGAGGAAGAGTATGTTGCTGAATGCTCCACCATGAGGCCCGATTACAACTCGTGCCTTTGACATTACTTCTGCATCTTCTTTTAAAGTTTTGTGATGGAATACTACCAGATCAAGGCCGTGGTGTTTACTCAGTGTATCAAGACGTTCAACAAATTCGTCCTCAGAGACTGAAGAGCAGTCACAAGATGTATCGTTTGTGCTGATAATTGATCCGCTGCAATCGTAATAGACATGATATCTTCTATGTGTTCTTTGGAGGTAAACCAAGGTGCCATTTTTATCATCTATTGAACGCTTTTCATCTAATATTTTTGTATAGTTTGATCTCCACTCTTGAAAACCCAACATGGAGTGTGTTGAACATGGCAGGCTGTGGTCACTATCGACAATCTGATATTCTATATGATTTGCAATACTAATAACAGACAGTGGAAGGTGTTCTGTACTTCTAAAGTTGATTGAGGTAGGGACGGGTGATAAGTATAGATTTTCAAACCACCATTTCTGTTTTCCGCCAGAATATGTATATATCTTGTCTTCACCTACTAATTCAATCCACAAGTCTTTAAGCGGTTCCCCTGCTATCACATGCAGATTAGATTTGCTCTCTTTTATAACATTCCAAGCAATACTGGACAATGAAAGGCCGTTAAGAGGATCGTGCTGTATACTATTGCCGTAATTCAAGTCTGTTGCAAGTATGGCATCTATATTCTTGTGTATACTATCAGGATCTACCAACTTTGACAACGGTTCTATTCCACAAGAAATCTTTCCATTTGGTGGCCAAAATCTAAATTCTACTAGTGCTTTATTGCATTTGACAATTACAACACCTTCTGGTACTTTGAATCCAGCAGATCTAATACTCGATTCAATATCTAAAGTAGATTGACATAACTTAACATCTGTTGCATTCTTATTACCGTTTGTAACAAGTGAGCCATGTACAATAGCCATTGATTCTAATGCATCATTTAGCCAATCAGTGCAATTTAAATGATTTCTTATATCATCTGAAGGACAGTATGGTGGTGGTGATAATGTATGTTTAGTGTTCACCTTCTCATTATCTTCTCCCCTTGAACTCTGATGCCACACCAATTCATCGTCACTAAATTCTATGGATATGTTTGATAGATACACACATGCAATGATGATTGTAGCCACTATAGTAAGTATATATCGAAACATACCCAGATATCTTAATAAAATCGACTCTGAGTAATAAAATCAAAACTATGAAGATATCACAACGAGATGATCTCTTTATACTGTATCGTATAGTTTAAGAGATCATCAACTCTCCATATATAGATATATAGAGAGATAAAGGGGGTATCCTTTTTTATGAGAGTAGTATTTACGATAAGTTGGTAGATAGTAGATATTCTAACTCGACAAACCACTTCATCATCTCGTGATTTTATGTAGAAGCTGTAGGCTTTAGATTTGTGTAGGATATTATTATACCTCATATCTACTTCATCTTTCCTTAGTTATCGATTAAATGCAGCTATGATATGAATATCTACAACGACAAAGTTAAATTACATATACTCATACATAGTTATCAAAAACATGAAGCAATCATCAAAGGGTGATCAAGCACAAAGTGGATCTCCATCAAAATATCAAAAGGTAAATGGATATACTGTAGAATCTTCATCTACCTTTGGTACAAGGTCATGGATATGTTATTTTAATGATCGACGACGACGAGCAGTCCTACTCTTCAGCTATGCTATAACCATAGCAACTATCATGAAGAGTGGCAGGCTGATGACTAGTGATAGTGTAGAAATTATTATGGCAAATGGTACAGAAGTATCGTCTTCGATAATACCACCTATTTATGAGGAGGATGCACTGTACTGCGAACAAAATAACATCGTTTTGAGCCGTGATGACTTCCTTGATAATCACCATGATGCAGTACGTTCCTGGTCGGTTGCGCCATATTTATTTAACAACAACCCACACAAAGTAAAGAAATGTAATAATCTTCATGAGTACTTAGTCTCAATACGAAATGGCACCAGAAGATGGGTTCAGTCTTCAGATGAACTTCTACCCCCATTGGAGGCAGAAGAATACCCATCCTACTTTGTTCCATATGGTTGCTATTTGCCATTCCCTTCATCGCATCAATTGTGTTCAACTCTTAATAAATATAGCCATATAATTTTTGACGGAGATTCCTTATCTCGCCATGTAACGCAAGCAGTGCTAATGATTTTGAGAAAAGATTTGATATTAGGTGGTATCGAAAGTACGAACAAACATGGCAAGGACAATCCATATCAATGTAAATGCGATGGACAGTTCAGTGAGCATGTTAAGTGTCGTCAAAATAATGGATTATTCGATGCCTTTACGCCAAGAGACCTCAACTTGTGTTCACATCTACCAGAGGACGATCAATTCAAGTTTAGATATGTGGATCGTAATTACGGAGATCGTAAATACGAAAGAGTATTAGACGAGATTGCGCAGCTATGTATAAAACCTCAGTATAAGGGAGCCATTTGGGTGTTGCAAGGTGGCCTACATCATGGAACAAATGCTCAGAATACAATGCAAAAGTGGATAAAACCATTAATGGACAATCCTACATTTAAATCATGTATCGAGCTGAAGAAAATGGAGGTAGTATGGGTAACATATGGGGCACAAAGTCGTCAGCTTGATAAAAAGTATCCTCTACAAACAAGAGAAAATGCCCATACATTCAATATAGCAATGGAGTCGGAATTGAAGAAGCATTTACCAAATATCACGATTATAGACTGGTGGGGAGTTACAGCTGAAGCACAAACATCTGATGGTGTACATTTTTTGAGTGATGTTAATCTATTCAAGGCCTCAGTGGTTGCAAACGTTATTGAATTCCTGAGATATTAATGTTATCATCATTTGCCATATTCCCGACGGCAATTCCCAAAATCCAGTGGCTTGATATTAATGTCATTACTGTATTTCTTATGATGATCCAGCGCATCTTCTAGTAGCCTTTGAATGTATGTGTAAAAAGTATGTGACCACCAGTCAACAGGTCCTGGTGACCAATAGTGTAGACAATCTGGTACTGTATGTGCTTCATGCCTCAATAATGTCATATTATAAATGTTCAAATAGTGAATAGGTGGCCTCTCTCTATCATGGTTATGTTTGTATATAACATTTTTGATATATGCATTGTACGTTTCGAACATATCCCATGCAAATCTATGTGGACGATAGGTACAACTGATAATTGATTTGCATCGCTCCTCATATGCTTGATAATTTTGCAAAGGCTCAATTTTCGGACCTACCTCCCAGTTGAATCCTTTTGGATCATGCGGTGGGCATTCGTCGTGGCCCGGGCTAATGGTTCGGAAGAAGTATATATCTTGATGTCGATTGATGTATGATATTGTCTTCATCATATCATCAACGTCTTCTTTCAAATGACTAAAGTTGTGATAATGAGCTCCGATATTAAAGATGCCTATCGTCCGCTCTGATGTACTGGCAAGGAATTCTTGTCCCTTTAATGATATCTTCCATATTCCACGCTTACCACTTTGATATCCTCCCTGGTCTTGCTCATATTTGAATTTGATTGTATGATTCATATTACAGTTCATACTTGAAGAATATAGCTTCGTATCCCGCTCATCAAATGTAATGACGCTTTTGCCTAACATGTTCATCAATGAAAAGTACATGTTTCGTGTTAGCGAGTCGCCATGCATGAATATACGATGTACATCTAACCCAATCAATACAGAGCATAATTTGTCCTTCGTCATAATATTGATATTGCATCCAGTTTCAAAATCTAGCCATTTATAAGATGTACGCCATTGGAAAGGAGATTCTTTAGTTGGCTTAAATCGCCAGTCCCTTTCATCTAGAACTTTCCCATTCGGGAAGTGAGCATTAAGATACTGCCCATGCTTTTTAGCATATTCCCAATCCTGAATCCATGTTCCATTTGTACCCATTCTCCATAGACATTTATTGGTACATGTGTCATGATTTACTGGTTTATTTCTTGTTGAATGAGCCTCTTGTATCGCAAAGAAAACATCATCTTTGGTTAATTTGCCTTGTTCAATGAGTAGATTTAGAGCATCCATAGCAATGTTGTCACTATTTTCCCTCCTATCATTTGACAATGTTGTTTGTTGTGACTTTCTGCTACTACGTGTACCGCCAATCCATATTATAACAAATAGAATAGCATACAGCAAACGTATCCTTGTACGAACGGTAGATGAAGATTGTATAGCATACCCATTTAACTTTCGATACTTTGATGGGGATGCGCTTTGCGCTTGATCACCGTTTGATGATTGCTTCATGTTTTTGATTCTAACTGTAATTCAACTTGTATGTTACTCACTATCAAAAGAGCTCATTGAATAGTTAACTGCAGGACTCTCCGTTTTAAACAATCCAAGCACACTTCCTTTAGATGCCGTCGACAGCTAATCTCTAATTCGTAATGTAACATTCTTTTCAGGCCGGTTAGCGGTTAGAGAAAGTGGAGACCTTCGAACTAGCCTCAACCGCTGTCACCGTACAACACCAATGTATAGTGTACAAGTAATCATATGATTCATGCTATCACGCTACGGGGTCTATATCATAATACCATCATCTACTTTACTAGTGCGAGCTAATCAACAGTACCTCAACGCTACAATCTGGTATCCTCGACATTTGTTTCGGAGTGATCAGCATTCAGCCTCAGCGGGCACCTTGTACTTACTTTTCAATGTGAATGTTTTAACTGTATTACATTCATATGAGTAAATGTGCTGTTTGTGTACTTTATAGTGCATACTCATCGCAGTATTCGTAGGATTATCACTTATCTTCTCTGCCTCAAATGAAGAAACCGACGCACTGTACCGGGTCATTGTATTATCTAGATATCGTTAAGTCGTGTTATTATAATCATCTAAGCCCAACGGATACTTTAAATTCCTCTGTTTCCTGACTGATATCATGACGTCTATTATATGGCTCTGATAGAGTTGGGTGTCGATCATACTGATGAATAATTGCAAATAGTTGGCCGTTATCATTGTACATACCACCGGTGACTTTATCAAATTTCTCTTTTAATTGTTCGTCAGATGGGCAGTGTCGAATAAGAGCACTCTCACTGTATACAATTTGTGAATCTAGAAGGATATTGTGGATTATCCACACATGAATAGCAGTGTCTGCTCCATGAATATGGCAAGTTCCCTTCAATTTGAATTCTAGTAGAAATGCATGGAGATAATTAACCAGTGCCTCAGTTCTACCAGCAATGGTACCACAACACGTTATGTATTCATCCATAATGCTTTCAAGGAACTCGTTACCATAACATTGCTTTATCCAGCGTTGGTTGTAGACCTTTTCCTCTCGATAACGTTGTATTTCAGTAAAAGCTTGTACACCACTGAAATTTGTAGCATTTATTTGTTCGAATGGATCACCATATAGTGCTACATCTCGGATGTCAGATAAGATTACCTTATCATACTCATTTTGATGATCATGAATGTATTTTGCTTGATATATGTATCTCCTGAAGGCTAAATTCTCCCAGTGTGAGGGAATGATTCCTATATATTCCGATTTCAGTCCAAGAACTTCATCTGGGCTGAGCAGTTTTGCACGGGGAAATCGTTCAATTAGTATTTCCTTTGTTTTCTTTTGTAGACTAACAAATAAGACAATGTGTTGATTTGCCCCTGTTGTGACCTTGTGGAAAGCATGTATAAGGCGATATATTTCTGAAATACCATAACCCATTGCAAATCCAATAAAAAGGTCTCGAGATTGAGGCGTTGTATGTTCCATCTTACTACTTGATATATCATATGTACTGTTTTTGTTGAATATATAGCATAGACCAATTGATGCTAATATTGCAATA
>Ga0214480_101239_pt1 | contig 11314 bp, 6 predicted proteins | sample M1_20Mar14CPVII9_3_FD_165042 | JGI IMG/M metagenome (GOLD analysis project Ga0214480, IMG submission 165042) | Marine eukaryotic communities from Monterey Bay, California, United States - M1_20Mar14CPVII9sort6BwellE17 | ecosystem: Environmental > Aquatic > Marine > Unclassified | place: USA...
CTGCAGTGTTCATATCAGGAAGCTTTCCGCTGAAACAAACGATTGCGTCTTGAAAGGTTGATGAATCAACAGCTGCTTCCACGAAATCGCCCGACTTCTCGACCCGATTGATGACAGAGATCGAGGGGAGTGGCATGCTTTTGGCTTTGCGCATCATTTCGGGGAGAGAAGTTGATGAACGATTTTGCTTTCCTGTATAGAAAGCTAGGTCTGGGTGTTCTTGTGGATCGATGATCGCATATGTGAGGAATAAAATGAATTTACCAACACCTATATTTGACCCAGCACCAGACTTTTTCCAAAGTCTTGACGCAATTAAAGGCTCACCGTCCACAGGTGATTCACTAGATGCAATCGGCACGTGATCTGTTCCATACTGAAGCGTGTCTTCGCCTGATCGAACGGCAAACTCAAGAGGACTTTTATATAGTACGATGGTCTTGAATCCCAAATCATCGATGCACTGATTCCTGGTGAGGATGTGGCAATACTTCTTCGTTGTATTGTTCTTGTTTGCCTCAAACATGCCAGAGCCTTTCTTGATCGATAGAACAAAGTTTTCGCTTCCACAGCTGTCAAGGTCATCTCCAGGATGGGTATAAAAGAAACCTCAACCTCTCCCGGTCCAAGTTGTGCTCCTGTGATGTGCCAAAATAGAAATATATCTTTTTACCATCTAACGATATGAGTGGAAATGATTGATGAGATGTGCTATATAAAAAGATATGTAACACAGAAGAATTTGAAACTTACCATATTCACTCAACACAGACTCGTCAAGTTTCTCCAAACCAATGGCAGTAAAGAGCTCTTTTGGAAGCTGTGTCTGAAGAAGTGCATGAAGGACTTCATTCTTCTCCGCTGCGTCCTTGATTCTATCATATACTTCAGGAGAGAAAGCATGAAAGACTTCCTCTTCGGCATCCTCGAGTTGGGCAGCAATTTGGGCACGACCAAGTTGGACTTGCTTATTCCGGTCACGTGCAAAAGCATTATTCTTTGAATTATGATGTTTCTTACTTTCCGGACTCAAACCATGGTATGTGGCAGACAACATATCAGGGTGGTTACTTGATTTTGATCCATCAAGTTTTGGCTTGTGTTGCAGGAATAAAGTGTTGACAATACCGCTCATAGTTGATTTAACCTTTCCCCTCATGGCATGAGGCTCATCGAGCCCAAAGCATGCAGGGACAGGTAAATTTTTATCATCATGTCGCAGCTCGATCCAGCGAGCTTTAGCACTTGCTTCGATGTTAGCTTTAGTACCTTTTGGCAGCTGCTTTCTAGGCTTACCCTTAGAGTTTGTTTGAGTCTTCATTTCTTCGTAAGCAGTAGTAGTTAAACGGATGATGAGTTCTTCGACCTCCAAAGGACAAGTGCGTGGACCGGAGCCCACGCGACTCTTGCCACCTGAGGCAGTTGTACTTGATACTTTAGCAGGGATGTTCTTCTTCTTGGGGGCAACCTTCTGAGGGGCACAACCACTGCCCTTCACAACACACAATGCTGATTCACTACCGGAGGGATCGGTCTTACGTTTAACAAAGGGAGGGGATGTAAAATTCAACGAGGCGAGATTTGCAGCTTGATGATTAACCATGGCACGAGATGCTGAAGAGGCACCCGCCGGAAGAGATACAATCGACTTAATCTCGTGGTGCAATCGACTTAGCATAGCCGAACTTAGCACAGCCGATGCAGCATCCATGCATTCAAATGCCGGTAAACCTAGCCCACTGAATTGAGTAGGGTCCAAACGAGAAGCACCAGATACACCACCCAAGGCAGATGATACTTTGGCAGGGGCGTTCTTCTTCACATTCATACGGCCACCGCCCTTGACAACACGGGTAAGGGATGAAACCCTAGTAGAACAAGATAACTTTCTATTCAAGGCATCATGATCCTTCCTACCTGGCGTAAGGTACATGTCCATATGGTGATCAGCAAGTTGATCCGTGTAGTAAGAAGAGAGCACCCATCCATCATCAAAGGATGGAGTGAACGAAGTAGGTGATCCAGAAGAATTGACAAGGGCAGCCTTAGCAACACTTTGTTTGATAGTGGGAGGTAGAATGAATGTATCTCTTGCTGGCTTATCTTGAGACGTGCATTGATGTTTCGTAGCAGGAACATACTTTGCTACCTTGGCCTGAGAATGAATAAGTAGAATGAACACGGAATGAGGTACATATATCAAAGTGTAAAAAGTATGTTTTAAAGTAAGAAATACACTTGCCACAAATATCTTACCTGACGGACAACACTTTCTTCTCCCGAGTCCTCATCACTATCTAGTTGAATATGAAATCGTTTCTTCTCTCTAATATCCCCAATCTCACTGGCATCTGAATGATCACGGGTCACAACATGAGCAGTGTTTGTTGAGAGTGAAGTAGCCGGAGTAGTATGTGGAGGGTGTTGGACGATGAGAAGAATACTTCTTAGAATTTGATGCAGAAGATGCATAAACACCGGATTTGGTATATTTGCATGTGTGGCTTGTTGATAATGAAGTGGCCAGAGTAGCACACTTAGGTACACCCTTTCTCCCATTTACACCAGTACGCTTCACCCGTATTAGCCTACGAGAAGACTTGGATACACCATTATTTACAGGTATTCGACTTGAATGGTTCTTGGATGTCCGACGTGAAGAAGATAACTCTACATTGTATGAGAACGGAATCCTTAGGGTTAGGGACCGAATTTCCTTAGGCTTCTTCCTACATATCTTATCAAGATCACCCCAATCCATATTAGATATTCTGTATTGAGGTGAAGGGAGTGTATTTGGTTTAGTTTAATACAATACAATATATTATAGGGAAAGGTACACCATAACACAAAAAAAACTTAAAACGAATCCGTGTGTGCTTGCTCTACCAAACGGAATCATCATTCGTAATATCCATATATCCACCATAATACAGCGCACTTTAAACACACAACATACCCAATGAAAATTCTCCTTAAAAGAAAAACCCAAAACATAAAGGTGTACCAACTTTAAGGTAAGGTGCACCGTCCTAACCGTTAACGTTTCATTTTTCTAATCAAAAGTATTGAACGCTACCGTCCGAATAATATTCACCGCTCCGTGTATGTTTTACCTCATCAGTCCTTTTAAATAAACAAAACCTCTGAAAATAAATCATCCAGCGTTTCGTAAAATATAAGCATAACATGTGCACCGATCCATAAACTTTATAATTTATGAGCACCACCTTCAAATAGTAAGACGCTCTCACATACGTGCCGTGTGGTTGACAACGGACGCGTAACATCATAGATTTATGAACAGATTAACTCACCTTTTACTATGCTTTTGCAAATCAAATACTCTCACGCTGTAATTGAAGTTATTGAGTGAAGATTGTGGTGCTTTACATCCTGACAATATCCAAATGGTTAGGTCGATTCGTACCCAAACTCACTGTTTACGAACCCAAAGTTTACGGAATCATTTGTGTGTATGAAGAAGTAGAAAATTGTAATATTACGTGAAGGGACTTGCCTCTGTATATCATACTCGCGTATCGAACGTATACGTATAGTACGATGTATGATGGTGGGTGTACCACCTACTAGAGGGTGCTGAGCCGACAACAATTAAATCGTCCATAGTACCGCGGATGGAATAAATTACACCAATTAATATTTCTATTATTACAAACTGTTGATACTGATAAGAAGTAGGCCACTAAGTTGGTGGGTCGTTGTTACCTAATTTTCTTCTGCTATCGTGGATGACCAACCTCCTAACGGTGACGACATTAAGGCCATCGGTGCTAAGGCCCAAAGCTCTGATGTATTGCAATAATCTATATCATAATTTTTGAAGCTAGATTACTCGGTGGTGACGATGTAACAATCTTAGGAGTTGCAATTTGCAATTGATGTTGTTTGTTGTTCTTTATGTCAGCATTGCAAAGTGTTTGTCCTCTTCGAAAGACGCCCGCCGACTACCAATGGCAGCTAGGCGACTGGTAGGGAGATCTACATTTACATCGTGATCAACTCATTGTGTTTATAATATAATATAGAGTATTGCATTCTATGTGGCTGCACTTGGCTGCACTACTACTATTCTGGTATTTGGTAAAATGGCGCCCTCAGAATTTTTGCTTGGTTGAACTGGTAAGATACCACTTTCGGTATATCTTTCGGTATCTTTTTCGCCCTCGCTCCGTCCCTCTAATCTCTATCCTGATTAGTACATAGTAGTCGATTAAGACGCTTGACTTAGGTTGACTATTAGGCCAAATACTTATATTTGGATCTGTCACTCTCAACTCTCTCCATGTATTCTCTTTCTATCAAACTCTCTACTCGCTTCTTAATATCTGCCGCAGTTACTGGGAACTTGAGCTGAGCCATGACCTCTCCAATCAATCCTCGATGATCAATTGTCTTTCGTGCTTTCATAATCCTAACCACAGCTGCATCAATGAAATACAACCGATCTTTGCTCACGGCAGCATGTGTCTTTTTCCGTTCTTCTGATGTTTCCTTCATTGTAATGTTTGTGATTCTAATACGGCGTTGGTTGGACGTGAAGGAAGAATTGAAGAGGAAACGATCATATGGGCCGACATTTCTTCGAACACGCTTCTTCTTTGTCTTGCTTGGTGATTCTCCATCCGTCTTTGAGGAGGAAGCAGGTTGAGTAGGAGAATCATAATCAACCTTCTTCAACACACGTGTTCCCTCTCTTCCCATACTTAATGATTGCAGTACTCGTTCCATTTCTGCCTTGTCATCAATGCCAGTTCTCTTCATAATATCGTCGAGGGTTAGTCCTTGATCGTCTTCGCCATTCCCATCCTTGAAGCAAAGCAACACCAAACTTTGGCATACGTTAACAATGAGTTCCTTAGGTGCTGCCGACTTTGGAAAAGATGCCTTGACAATACAATTTCCCAACGAATATTGCCATGCAATCCTTCGTCCTTGGTACTTGTCATCATAATACTTTTCAAACTTGGATCGCAAAGCCAACAACTCGGGTGGGAGTATAATACTTGGATACTTTGGATATGTTGGCCAATTTCCAGTAGTCAATACTTGCACATCCATATCCGGTGTCTTGCCGCCACCACTAGACGGTTCAATGGAAGCATCTGCACCGGCAGAATAGGCTGAGTAATTTCCCATGATTTCTCTACTCAAGTCCATATCCTTAAACATACCCTCCATCTTACTAGTGTATCCAGCACCACATTCAGCCTTGAGCTTGGAAAGGAAGCTTCGTTCCATATCAGTAGATACTGCCCGTCCAGTTAACAATCTCTTGGCTAAATCACGCTTGTAGAATGCTTCAAATACATCCTTGGAGTGTATGTGACGAAACAAAGCGAGTATCTCAGCTTGGAACGCTTCATTAGCATCCGATAACAAATTAGATGAGCTGCTGTTACCAGCAGAGGATGAAGCAGCAGAGGCCTTGGTATCCTTAAACCGCAAATCAACATGCTTGGCTAATAATTCAGCAATACGACGTCCTCCATCTCCCTCATTGTCATCTGATGCCATTGATGATGAGCCTGCTGTTGAACCATTCAGAACATCATCAAGTATCGATCGAAGCATGGATGCAAATGAATCATCCTTTCGAAATGCCACTTCATGCAGTGCTGCTAAATGATTCTTAAATGCAAGTAAGTCAGGAATAATCTTCTTTTCCAACTCTTTTGTATTGGCATTGGAAGAGGTAGCACCAGCTGATGTTAATCCCTGCTTGATAATTTCACCTCCACGGAGACGACCATATTCACCAAAAGCTAATCGAAGTAAATCTAATGCAGATGGTGGATGTTTATTGCCTCCTACCGCTAATGACTGCTGACTAGGAGATGACACTGCTGATGATGCAGTTGATTGTGTCATCCTCCAACACAAGCCATACAATCGCTTGGCATTCTCATACGTCTTCTTATTCCCAGCACCACCCGTACTTGACTTCCATGCCATGTCGCCACCAACAATATCTGAATCATCAAGCATGGGGTACAAATGTCGTGACTCTAATACACCAGCATTGGGAGTTAACAACATTGGTCCCAATAATTGCTTCTCGATAATGGCCGGGAATAATCGCCGTGTAGAATTATTGGCAGATGACCAAGATACCACAGCCTTCTTACTACTACTTGATGATGATGAAGGTACAGCACCCATAAGAACATCAACTTGACTCAATCGTCGTAATGCATTAACACTCTCAACATTACTGGGTAAGTAATATCCAGACAAAACACCACTCTGTCGTAATCGATGTTCCACAAATAGTAAAAAGTCTGATGCAGACTTGTTACCCTCGGTTAATTTCATTTGCCATGATTGTCCTTCCTTGTCAAATCTTGTAGATGCAACTACAATTAATTCTTCGAGTAATGATGGTAATGATCCCAAGTCAATAATTGTGCGGACACAATTGCGTATTAATGGACGTGAGTTATCCATCATTAATGATGATTGTGTATTTGCTGTATTGATGTCATTATCATTATCATATTCAGATAGGATTGCATATGTCGTTGTTAATATCATTGCAGTAAGGACAGACAGGGTAGTATCATCATTTTGTGAAGTGGGACAATTGACCATTTGCTGTCGTAGACAAGCAATACCAACTTCCCATAGACTCCATACACGTGAATTATTTGATGATGCCGAGGAACGTTCGATAACATTACCCCCTGGTGGAGAACTGCTGTCTTTTGTTGTGGTGGTATCATTTACTTCTGATGATGATGCTGGTGTATCAATATCCATGGCTGATTCATCAACTTTCAACTTCCCCTTCTCCTCAACACCATTGCCAATCTCTTCCAAATCAACATTGGAATAGTAAACAAATTGTCGATCCAATGCCAAGAAAATACTACGAACGAATGTTATATACTCCTCAGCATATGATTGACGACATATTGCATGTAATTTTTGTAATAATTGATATCGTTTGTTTGTAAATGATGATTCATTACTGTTGCTGTTGGTTGTAGTACCACCATCTTTTAAGTTCAATTCATTAATTAACTGTGTTGAATTATATCCCACAATACCATTCTCACTAATGGCAGTTAAACTCACTTCCCTACTACCCTCACTTCCATTACCAATACCACTTGAAGGTATAGTCAGACGTTGAACAATCTCAGCAGCACTATCATTAATAATAGTAACAATATCAAAATATAATTTAGTACCTAATTTGTGTACACATAAATCTTCCACTGATCTGTATAATTCCTCTCTGCCAATTAACCGTTCGTTACTGCTACTATCAGTAGTACCGCCAGTGTTGGCACTACTATTCACACCGTCACTATTACCGCTAGATAAGGAGGCAACAGCCTTCTCATGCCTCAAAACACAATACAGTGAAGTTTTTAATACATTCAAACTAGTATCATAAAAGTTAGTAGGCAATGTCGGTGGCTTGGTGTATGGTTTGATTATTATATTTGATTTCTTTTTACTTCCTCCTTTAGTATTATTGTTATTTGTGGTATTAGTGGAGCCAAAGGCAGAGGAGGTAGGCACAACAGTATTAGGGGATGGTGGCTGTGATTGAGTATCAGGTGCACCGACACTTGATTTCTTTTTGGATACTATAATTAGTGGCTTTTTCTTCTTTTTCTTTTTAGGTTGTATAACGATTTTAGATGGATTTGATGACATGATAAATAGTGTGTTTGATGAGGTATATATGATGGATTGTGCTGTAATATAGACGCTATTGATTTCTACGATATCACAAGCAGCGTACCTAAAGCAAAGTAGTGTTACTTAAACGGTATCCTGTCCATATAAATTTCACGGAATCGCAGTGATGATATCGTGATGATCCATTGGTTGAGGCATTCATAGGTAGGCTTGTGATTGGATTACATAGAAGCATCCTATATTGAGTATAATACCTTTTCTATGTATAGTTGAAGCAAGGGCATAACGTTGAAAGCAATAATTTATTAGAAGGATACATTGAATTTACTCAAAAAGATAGCAGTAGATACAAAACCTCAACATCACATCAATAATATGATTGACTTATCAACAACAATAGGAGGACGAAAGATATCTCCAGCCTTACCAATAGTCGATGGATCATCATCAACACCACCAGAATTACAATTTAATGAAACATTAACAACCTACATCGCATCAAATATACCATTAGAATCACAAGATGGTATTAGAACACGTGAAAGAGTATTAGTTAAAATGGGTAAATTACATCGTGAATGGGTACAAAGTGTGGCATTGAAGAAAGGGTTGAATGTTGATGCTGTTGAAAGTGCTGGTGGTGAATTGTTTACTAGTGGTAGTTATAGGTATGTATAATAATTTGTAGCTTAGTGTGTTTTTGTTCATGTGTGTGTTTCTAAGATCTTCGTACATCTAACAACTCTTTATCTTATAGGTTGGGTGTACATGAACCTGGTGCTGATATTGGTAAGTGTTTGGTTGTATTTGTGTGTGTTTCTTTTGTCTGTGTTCTCTCCCTCATGTCTTCTGCAATGAATCTTTCTTTTAGATACTATTGCTGTAGCACCCAATATTTGTACAAAGGATGATTTCTTTGGTAGTGGATACATCCCACCAAACAATATACAAACTGGTGAAGATGATGACGATGATGATGTACCCCTACGTGATCCCGATAGTCTAGCCGAACGTATCCGTCGTCATCCAGACGTTACCAACTTTGTACCTGTTGAAAATGCAGCCGTACCAATTCTAACATTTGATTGGGAGGGAATTAATATCGATTTACTGTTTGCTAGGTTAAATACCCCATCGGTACCTTCCAATTTTGATATTGATAATGATTTAGTACTAAGTGGTGTTGATTCATCCACTGAGAAGAGTTTGAATGGTCCAAGGGTTACCAACTTAATTGCAGCCTTTGTTAGTGGTACGGATCAACGATATCAAACATTTCTAACTGTCGTACGATTAGTTCGTAAGTGGGCGAAGAGTAGAGGGTTATATTCCAATAAGATGGGTTATTGGGGTGGTGTGAATATTAATATTGCCGTGGCATTAGTGCTGCAGCTATATCCAAATGCATGTCCGGCAAGCTTATTGCGAAAGTTCTTCTTGGTGTTTAAGTCTTGGCGTTGGCCTAATCCAGTAATGTTGACGAAGCCACATGATGCAGAGTTGGGATTGCCTGTTTGGAATGCTCATCAGGCTGCAACTATGAGACAGGTGGCGCCCATGATCACTCCTGCCTATCCTGCCATGAATTCTACATTAAGTGTTAGTCGACAGACGTTGCAAATCTTACAAGAGGAGTTTGGTCGAGGACATAGTATTGTTGACAAGTTGTATAAAGATTACCAACGGGGAGATGTATTGGATGAAGAAGAGATTGAGAATGGTGAGATATGGAAGGAATTATTCCAACCATCTGACTTCTTTATTGGATATCCAAACTATTTGAGTTTGTGTATCGTTGGACCATCACAGCAGGATGCACAAAGTTGGGCTGGATTTGTGGAATCAAGGTTGAGAAAACTTGTTTCAGACATGTTGGGACGATCCTTGCCACTGTCCAAGATTCAGTTATGGCCAAAGAAGTTTGATGCATGTGTAGCCGACAGAACATCCCTATTGACACATGCTCAACGTGCTAATTCAATTACATACTTTATCGGTTTTCGTGTTGATCAAATGCGTATGAGAGGTGATCAATTGGATGTTGAGAGACAGCTTGCAAACTTTCGAAACTATGAACTGTCGAGATTCCGCCCTCTCGTTCCTGGAATGGATATACTGCCCCGAACTTTCACTGTAAAGGAATTGCCAACAATTTGTTTCGAAGGCATTTATGATGGAGGTAAAGTTGCTGCCATGAAACGAAGGAGAATGCTAATTGAGGCGGATCCCAAACGTCAAGAGGCCAAGAATAAGAAGAAGCTTGCCAAACTAAAGAAGAAGATGGAGGCTATGCAACGCAAGAAGGAAGAGGCTGCAGCAGCCAGTGCCAAATCAAATGAGGACGAGACTGCCGTAGCAGATGCTGATATGGAAGAGGAAACAGCGCCCGTCGCAGAAGATGAAGTGGAGGTTGTGCCAGATAAGCGTAAACGCAAGCGCGATGATAATGGAGATGCGGCATTAGAAGATGAGGAAACATCATCTCCTGTAAAGGGTGTAGAGGAGGAAGAAAAAGAAGCTGCATTGCTTGAAAGTGCCTTGGATAAGATTGAAGGTGAAGGAGTAGAACGTAAGACACGAGAAGAAGCTGAAATTGATAGGCAAAAGCTCCTTGCTGGTGAGCTTCTCCATGATGACGAAGAAGAGGCAGATCAAGGTAATGCTGAAGGAGAAAAGCAGCAAGATCGCAAGCTCCCCCGTGAAGAGCGTGAGGCGGAGATTCTTCGTAGATCCGGCCTTGTTATTGTAAGTGATGATGAAGCCACTGTTCTAGGTGGTAATGTAATACTTCCATGGCGAAATAGGCAGGCACTGACTGGAGTGAAGAAGGAGGAAGGTAAGGCAAATGATGACAAGGCATCCATACGATCATCTGGAAGAGTGAGAGCTGCCATCAAGTTCAAGACAAAGTTTGATGTTGTTGAATTAGATGCCAGTGGTCGTGTGATTGACAAAGGTAAGTTGGGTGTCGTGTTCGTGTTTCTATACTTGAAATTGTTTCTAATACATGTATTGTTTTGGTTATATCCAGGCGATGATGACTTTACACCAAGTCTGAAATGGATTGGAAGAAAAGGAGGATTTGAATTCAAACTAGGTGAAAGAGGTCTAGGATATTATCGGACAGGCCAAAAGGTAGTCGTCCCGAGTAATGTTGCTTATTCTTAATTAGTTAAGATCGAGCTTAAGAATATAGTACTTATTAAGCTGCTTCACGACCATAATGCCTTCCACTCACTTTCCTTTTCTTTAATGATGCGAGCGAGAGCCTTCCCATCAGGTGCATCATCAGGTTCCTCGTCTTCGTCTTCATCTGGATCACACAGTAGTCCATCAAACTTGACCACTTTTCCATCATTGTCTGACGCATCTTTGATACATTGCAGCAAGACTCCCTCATCTGTACCTTCCAATGAGGCGTGAGTACGCAGTAATGCATTCCAAATGTATGCGAATAAATCTTCGGCTCGGTTTCCATAAGAGAAAGCTGAGATATCCTTGGGGGTTTCCGACCATGGTAAATCAAGCTCGAAGCTTTTATCATCATTAGAATCGCATAACATTGTCTTCACCTCAACTCTACTTTCAACTTCATTCAAATCTTTCCATGATGTTGATAATATCTTAAGCAACTCATTGC
>Ga0214480_101240_pt1 | contig 11314 bp, 7 predicted proteins | sample M1_20Mar14CPVII9_3_FD_165042 | JGI IMG/M metagenome (GOLD analysis project Ga0214480, IMG submission 165042) | Marine eukaryotic communities from Monterey Bay, California, United States - M1_20Mar14CPVII9sort6BwellE17 | ecosystem: Environmental > Aquatic > Marine > Unclassified | place: USA...
ACACGATATGGCTCAGTAAGTATCCAATTCTTCTTCTTCTTTAATTCTCTATCACAACATCGTTTATAATATGCAATTAATGTCCGACATTCATCCAATGGGTTATCATTAGGTGATGGTAATTGTTGTTTCTTATCATCAATAACATTCTTAGTATCTACTACCGCTGGTTTCTTTTCTTCATTAATCTTTAACTTCTTTAATCGTTCTGCCTCAACATCTGGATAATAACTCTTGGCGTATCCTGCCTTTTCTATATCCCGAGCTTTATCGGTAGCATCCTTTGCTAAACATTCAAAGAGACGCTGTGCATGTTTCTCACAACCACTTGGTTCTACTGGGAAGTAATCGGGTAGCTTGGATTCTCCCTCGAGTGTTGGTGTACCAGAGAGAGCGTCACGAATTCTATTGAATACCATCTTTTCTATATTATGTTTGTTGTTACAATAGTATAGTATATTTTTATAGTTATAGTTGTTGCAAAGTGATATGAGATAGATTTGTCTCGTGAGTTGTCTTATGAACTCTTCCCAAATCCACTAATGATTACAGCTCTTTGTAAATGTATTCCCCAGGATAATCACGTATATTGAGGTATGGTTGCTGGTAATAGTAATAGTCAATATGCTATGTAGTATGTTGTTTATGCCGTCAGTCGTCAGCTAGCCGTCAGCACGATTTTATGAGAGTTTGATGACAAGCGGTATCTTTACAAATCAAAAGTAGTGATTATTAGTTATTGGTTGAGAGAGGCTGATCGATGGTATAAAGATTATTCAATATCTCACAGCCCAATATAATTATAATTAATATAAAGATATAGATTTTAATTCCTCAATATACGGTGGCCTTAATTGTTTGCGAGCGGTGACCACATATTCTCAACAAACCAACCAACCAAAATAATTTTCAATAAATACACAATACCCCAATACCACAAAATCAATATCAATATAAATAAATAATAAAACATGGTACGAGTATTCATTAAAGGTGGGGTATGGAAAAACTCCGAGGATGAAATCCTCAAGGCAGCAATAATGAAATATGGTAAACAACAATGGGCACGTGTGGCATCATTATTAAATCGTAAATCTGCCAAACAATGTAAGGCACGATGGAATGAATGGTTAGACCCCTCTGTACGTAAAGTGGAATGGTCTCGCGCTGAGGATGAGAAGTTATTACATTTGGCTAAATTGATGCCGGCTCAATGGCGTACGATTGGTCCATTAGTTGGTAGAACGGCAGGACAATGTCAAGAACGGTATGAACGATTATTAGATGAAGCAGCCATGGCAGCTGGTGGCGGTGGTGGCAGTGGTGGAGATGGCGTTGAAGAGGGAATGGAGGCTGCATCGGCACGTAAACTCCGTCCAGGTGAGATTGATCCACATCCCGAAACGAAACCAGCACGTCCAGATCCGATTGATATGGATGAGGATGAGATTGAAATGTTACAAGAGGCACGTGCACGATTAGCCAACACACAGGGTAAGAAGGCAAAGCGTAAGGCACGTGAAAAGATGTTAGGCGAAGCCAAACGTATGGCAGACTTACAAAAACGTCGTGAGTTAAAGGCTGCGGGATTATTAGATGGGAGTATGCGTACGAAACCAAGAAAGAAGATACGTGATATTGATTTAGGTGTTGAAATACCATTTCATAAACCAGCACCATCGGGATTTCATTCAACACAGGATGAGGATTCAAAAGCCGAGTCTATTCGTAATCAACGATTAAAGGATGTGGATTATAGACGTATTACCGAAAGACAATATCGAGCACGTGATCGTGAAGCGAAAGAACGACAGAAACGGGAAGAGAATCGATTGAGGAGTTTAGAAAGGAGTAATATGCAATATGTGGTGGCTGAAGTATCCAAACGGAATGATCCAATAGCAGCCCGTAAAAGGGGCGTGCTGACAATGCCTGAACCAACAATTGGTGATGAGGAATTACGTAGAGTTGCCAAGGCGGGGGAAGAAGAACGTGAGGCTATTGCAACTTTATCGGGGGAAGGGAATCTTAAAATGGGAGATTCAGGTGCAACTGATGCATTATTGGGGGACTATAGTGATCGACCACTTCCAACGCCCATGCGTACTCCTGCTGCTAGTGCGCAGGCTTCAAAATTATCAAGCACAGAGGTTATTCAACGTGAGGCGATGAATTTACGTGCACTATCCACTGGACAAACACCACTATTGGGGGATGAGAATGCCGAATTATTAGATGGAGGTGCAGGTACTGGCGCCATATTAAAGAATGACGGGGAAGCAGCAGCTGCTGCCGCATATGGATCAACACCCATGGTTGATAGGATGAACGTGGATGATGCTGCAACTGCCGGGGGACGTAGTGCAAAGACTAACGCTACTCCACTTACATTGGCTTCATCTCATCGTGATGAACTTGGGTTGAATGCTGCTGCAAATAACAACAATATACGACCTCCATCAGAACTACGGTCCGTTACTGATCATGAAGATGATGTGCATTCTGTTGGTGCATCATCTTTTGGTGCATCTACATTCGCCTCCAAGGGCCTGTCCTTACGAGAATTGGCACGTGAGGAGCGTAAGCGTGCCAAACGTGCTCGGAAAGAGTTGGAAGATGCATTAGCAAACCTCCCCGCACCTCAGTTTGAGTATGAATTAGGTGCACCTGAGGATGTTGATATGGAGGAAGCAGATGAAGACGAGAGAGCTGCAACGATGGTAAAGGATAAGGCAGATGAAGACGCCGAGGAATTAGAGCGTCTAAGGAAGGAGGCTGAGAGATTGTATGAAGAACAAAGTTCAGTGATGAAGAGAGCAGAATTGCCCAGACCTAGGGGTGGGGCAGTATTGGTACGTCTCAATGGTGCAGTGGAAGGCACATCAGACATAGATGCAGCAACAAGATTACTCAATGAGGAAATGGCCACACTCATCAATCACGATGCACTTTCTCAGCCCATCATGCCAGACAAGTCTGATCCTGTTATTGCGGCATCTTTGAGTGGAGGAAAGAAGGATAAAAAAGACAAGAAGAAACGAAAGCATGCTGCAATCACAGAGGAGAATATTCCTGAGGTATCACTAGATTACTTTCCCGAAGAGGCATTGGATACTGCCAAAAACATGCTTGCCGAGGAATTCAAAAGTATTATTCAAGAGAAACGAGAGATTTTTCAGTCTACAAAGGGAGTTTACTACGAAGAGGATGATGATGTGCTCAACGCGCTTACCGAAGAGACTATTGCGGCTACATCCAATAATGCCTCTAGTGTGACATCTCTCCAATCAGAGTACACATCGCTTCAAAGTGCTACCAAAGCACTTACCAAATCATGCTCCAAACTTGAACAGAAGCTGAACATTCAAACAGGAGGATATACACAACGTTCGACTGCACTCACTGATTCAACATTGCACTCCTTTGCCGAATTGCAACACTCTCGGATTGAGCAGGCTGTGTACACTCGTCTACGTGCTCACGAAACTAAGGGAGTATCACTTCGATTAGAGAAGCTTACAGATGAGGTAAAACAATTGGAAAAAGAAGAGATGAATAAACAAAGGAGATATGGCGACCTTCAGCACGAGAAGAACCGACTATTACTGAAGATGAAGGGAAGTAAACCGTCGGCCTAAGAATTTAGTGTTTAGGTTTTGTTGCAGTATATATAATATCAGAATCTAAGCAGTTATTTAAAACTTTGAAGTTATCAACCAGGGGGTGACTACATCACTTTCCTGAAAGCTCGCACCAAACAAGAAATTGAAAGCCACGAACAGGTTCATGTTCATTGAGACGAGATCTTCTACACTCATTCAAGATAATACCATCAGATCAAGCTCTTGGCCATACCCATAGCAGTCCATTCTTCTCCTTGATGGGGAAAGAGTTACAATTACTCTTCTTGAGGCGTTCGAGCTCGGTATCCTGAGCTTGGGGAACATGTGCTCCTAGCCATCCCAACGCCAAGCGTGGTATGAATACATGAGAGTACAGTCTTCTTCCACATGTCCTTCACTCAATGGTGCAGCACGATGAGGCTTTTGGAGCAGAGAAGTGAGATGTTATACATGATTACTATGTTGAGGTGGTATCCTAGTAGATGAGGTTCATCTTGCCTTCGTGAAGCTAGGATAAATTTGACATTGTCATACCTTGATGATAAGTGCAACGCAATAGCACGGCCCTAGTATCATATATCAGTTTGGTATACAATCTCAAGGTTAAATGCAAAAGTAGGATACCGCACAACATACAAACATTGCAATAAGAAACTTAATACCAGACGAAGCACCTGTGATCAACACAGCCTTGTTCGCAAATACATCTCTCGGAGGTGTAAAAAGGAAAGCAGATGCAAAGTTTGTCATCTTTTTGAGTGCTCTAAAAGCTTGCCAATGGCAATCACGAGAATAGACTTGTTAAACCTCCGATTGCAGCAAAGACGGCAGTAGTCTGTTGTGATCGTAGAAATGCTGGTAGAGCTAGAGGAAGGAAGAGTAGACGACCAGGAGACGTGACCCTGATGAAGAAGATGATACGATATCATTCAACTTTGTTGAGTATAAGTCTGTTGAAGGCTTGCGGTATCCTAACTTCATATTCTTATTAATCAACTTGTTGTTCAATGCTTTAGTTGGATGATGACGAGATGGAGAGAAAGCTGATGACGGAGATGAATGTAGAAACGCAACAAGAGATATGGGAAGAAAGAAGAGTAGTTTATCCTTGGATATGAAGTTGTTTATATTGTTGTTAGAGTGAGAGCATGTAGTGAAAGAGGATTCCAATCTAACAAACCACTCACCAACAAAGTTGTGTACCGGTATCCTGATGATCACTTCTTGGGATAAAAGGGCTTGTCCTCGTACTCTGGTATCCTAAAAGCACAACAATGCACACTCTCCACACTCAAAATTGAGCTCATAATTTTCATCTTTGGATCGAGCACACATCTCTCCTACTACTACACCTACTACTACTACAAAGTATCGACTACTACATCTCTTCTTCTTTCAAGGTAAGTCAAGGACATTCATATGGCTGAGGATAGGGCTATCGGTTGTGCTCTCTTGTCATGCTACATCTGTCATTCGTCGGGTAATCTGTGTGTTTTGCAGTGGCGGTATCCTAGACTTTGTTGTTGGATGATACCTGTATGAAGTGGATGTTCTCGTTATGTTTTGAAGTGATTCGGTTGTTCTCTTGGTAGGTCGGCACTGGATGAGTGAGTGGACGACGATTTATCCATCTTTCATTCACATTGATAGACACTTTATTCATATAGAATAAGTGGGATACCGCAGCTTATGAAACCCCCTTTCTTCTTCTTTTGGAGATGCATCTATACATCTTATGATTCGGATGAGATATTCATTTGTGGTATTCATTTGGTGTGAATGGGCGTCGTGACGAGGACTATTCTGTGGAGTTACATGTCGGCATTTGTTATTATTAATATTGCGGTATCCTACACTAACCTTCTCGTTATCATACTAACAATACACACCTTCCCGTCATCCAACTCTATCCACATCAAATATATCTCGTTCTACAAAAGGTAAGTGCAGTATGATGTTCGAGAGGTAGCTTCATTGTCTTCCGAGAGAGACAACTTCATCACTTGTATGTGAAGATGCCGTACTAACAAGTATATGTCTCTGCATACATACTCTCCTTTACGTAGACAATATGATTTCTTCTGGTAACGATGAAGAGAAGGGTGTTACACCCCGTCTAACAAAATTCAACTCTAAACATCTCAGTCGTCATGTGTCTACTATCATAGGCAACTACATGGGTGATCTCGAGAGCACCGACAAGTTTGATCCTTCTTCCACGTCTGAGGAAGATCTAGAACATCTTATCGATGAAGTGGTGGAGAGTTACAAGGACGAGAATGGCAACGTCTCGCCAAGGAAGATCATCCGTGATGCTTTACTCTCCAATATGGAGAAGTTCAAGCAACATGCCGAGAACTCTCACCTGACAAAGGAGGTAAGTAATCATCATAAATCTTTTCCTTCTTTTGCTGTATTGAATTGCTAACTTATGTTTGACCTATTACATCCACACACAGATCAAGTGTAATGAAACGGCTGCAAAGAAACGAATCATGAAGTATAACATCTTCATCTTCTTACGTGAGTTGCTGTGGTATCCTAGAAGCTCATTTGTTCTTATCACGTCCCAACTAACATCACACACCCTCTCTTCTTCAACATCTTACTCCAGTTGTCATCGCTTCCACCGTCTCTATTTACTTTGCCGTTACTAAGAGCATGGCTACGGGAACTGAACAAGTCAAGGAGACCATCGAGGGTACTGTGGTTACCTTTCTTGAGAAGGATGTTAATGGCCATCCTATTGTTAAGGATACCAACACTGGATTGGTGACTTCATCTCGTACTGTGGGAGATTCTTTCCGCACCTTGGTAAGATATGACCCCGTATCCGGCCAACAAGTACCCTGCATTGATATTGGATCTGGTAAGCTGTTGTGGAACGTGCATATGATTTGCATATGGTATGTTCTGAACATCTAACCCCCTACGCTATCTACTTGTCACTATTTAAACAATCCCTCAGTGGGTGCAATGTTCAATGATGCCATCTCCAGCACACCCTCAAGTGTCGCCTTTGTTGACGAGCAAGGAGAGGCGAACAGTGTTCAACAACTGGATGGAAACTTTGCTGATCATGATGACTATCTCCACTTTGGAGGAGCCAATGGAGGATTCACTGTCATGATGGATTCGGATATCTGCAACACGGCAGTCGCCACCAAGCCTCAGGATGACCCTCAAGTCGAGTCAGGAATGGCTGGTAATGATGAAGAAGAGTTGGAGGATTCACCAGTCGAATACGAGCTTGATATCAAACCTGCCCTTGAAGACGCTCTTGCAAAAGGCTCAAGTGAGGAGAAGGATGATGGTCTCTTTACTCGTCGTGACCTTCTTCATGACAATTCGTCTTCGGCATCCTTGCGTGTCCGCTCCATTAGCAACGGGCCTCAAGGGATTGCCCGTGTACCTTCTCTTAATGCTGACAAGGATGTCACAGCCCGATTGAGAGAAGTATTTGCCAAGGCCAAGAGTGTTGGTCCTGATCGAAAGTTGAGTAGTGGAATATACGTTCAGGCGTGTACTGGTGATAACTGTCAAGTGAGTATTATCTGTGGCCTCTTTCTTGATACTTGACTTTCTCCGTGGACTAACTCGTATACTTTGTACAGAATGTTGCCCCCACTGGAAGGTATGTAGTTGAATCTCTAACAAATGAATGGGGAAGTTCTGGTCGGTACTTTGTAGTTGACCCTTTAGCATGGGTTGCAAACTTTGGTTCGTTTGAGAACTCAATTAGTGTTGCTAATGATGTCAAAGTGTGCCGCAGTGGAGTGGAAATATGGGCTGGTAGCGTAACTGCACTTGAACCATCTTTACCTGCTTTTAATGGTTCGGTAACAGCACACATCGGTCGCAGGGGACGTTTTGATCAGTACAAATCCGCTGTTGATGGTGATTGGCAAGTAAATGACATTATTGTGCCATCATCTACAAGCTGTCCTAGAGTAAGTTACCATGGCGTTTGCCATTCCAACCTGTTTGGGATGGTGAGCAACTCATTTATCCATTTTGATACTTGACTTTCGCCGTGAGCTAACAATCTCCCTGCCTCTTTCCTTTTACTTTTACTAGGAGGCTGCCTCCGATTGCACTTATGATCAGACAGAGTGGATTAATTACAAGATGATCTTTGATGAGTGGTCACAAGTCCAAGGTGAACTGGCTCAGAAATGTAAAGTTCCGGATGATCTTCAACACCGTATTAGAAACTACTGCATCCAACCACCCACATCATCAACGACTATGTCAGCCTTTGTTTTCCTCAAGCGCGATGGAGCCAGCAACGCTGGCCATGTTGGTGCTTGCTTTGAAAATTGGTCAGGTAGTTTCACATGCTTTTCTACCGATAACTCTTCCGGTGGACCAACCACCGAATCAGGATGTGATGATAAAAGTTTCTGGAGTTTGACTGTTTCGGACGCTGATGCTGCCCTTGAATATTTCGAACGCGATAGCTATACCGATTGGAAACGTCTTGACGTTTTCGATGTTGATCCAAGTCATGCAACGGCGAAGATGCAGTGGTTGGCAAAACAGCCCTACAATATTGTCAATCGTAACTGCGAGAATGATGTGTATGACATTTTGCATGACGAAAGATCAGGGTATGGCATCACGGCCAATAAGGATGCGAAAAACAATGGCTGCTACATCGGTTGGGTCCAAGGTAGCCTTGTCCCCAATACGTGGTTCGATGGTTCGATTGGAGCTACGGCTTCAGGTATCTTCCCTCGAGGTGAGGGCGAGTCTTGTGGGTTCATGTCCCATGAATACTGTGCTGGTGACCTTCTCGGGTGTTGCTTTGGAAAGTGTGAGGTGCTGAAAGAGTTTCATTATGACGGCACGATGAGCTTGGAGTGTCCTAACTTTATCAATGCAGTTGAGGCTGTAGGTGAGGCTGTAGGTGATGCTATAGACGGTGCTGTCACGGCTGTTAAAGATGCTGCCGCAACTGTAGGCGATGCTGCAGGTAATGCTGTCGATGCCGCAGGCGATGCTGTCGATGCTTTCGGCGATGCGCTGTTTAACATGGGATGGCCCTAAATAAACCCACAAGAATGTGTTGCCTGGTATCTGTATCTGGCAAGGAGATAGACTGCTCATTACTTGACAGTGATATTGACTTCGTCAACACCTACAACGCACATTGGGGGATTTCATTTGTTTAACATTATTATAAGAGTGTGTGTTGCCTGGTATCTGCTGGCAAGGAGATAGACTGCTCATTACTTGACAGTGATATTGACTTCGTCAGCACCTACGACACACATTGGGGGAACTTTGTTTGTTGAACAGATTAGGTTAGTTGGGGCTTACTGCACGGGTTTCCTAACTTAATGTATTAGTGCAGGTTGTTTACACAGAATACGAGCTCTACTTATATATTTTTTGTTCCTTATTAGTGATTCGTTTATCATATAGCCGCAACTCCGTGCTTTTGCTTCTTATCTATAGGTACCCAATAGTAGATGATCCTTATGTAAATGTAGAAGCAAGTTCAATCTTTATGATTATCAATAGAATTATTGATACTATACTTTGTTTAAAGCTTACTCGAAGGAGCCTTATCAAGATCATTCAGTGCTTGCATTTCAAGTAGTGCCTCCTCTAACAAATGAGTCAAACGCTCAGGCCAATCATGCTCCTTGAGAGCCGTAACACAAAACATGCAATGGCTTGGATGAATCGAATACGCCAGACCTACTCCATCTGAAACCACCTCTCCATATCCCCAGTTATCAAAACGACTGGATGTTAAGCTGGATCATCGAGCCGGACAGTAATCAATCTTAATTTGTTCTATTGCACAAATACTTTGACCTGAGCCTGCCAATGGCACACTAGACGCAGGTCTCTGACCTTCTATCTCACCTTTACTCATTGACTTGTTCTTTCTTGAATTGTTTGATGACGGAGGATACATTAATATCCAACCTCTTGATTTGTTCGTTGCCACATCATGTGGTATCATTGCATCATACAGATCTTTGACATCTACCCAATAGGGAGCATATTTGAACCGTGCCACATCCAACACTAAACATGAATCAGTTGGTGGATGATAGGCCGCTATTGGACTAAAGTGTCCATCTCCAGTTTGATGTAGTGCAGATCTTGCAAAGGATGTTACTAGAAAGCAACCCCCATTACTTGAATTCGTCTGTAGTATACCGGTATCCTCAACATCTGTCTGCGGTGGATTTGTCACCGCATTGATTATATCTCTTCGAAACTCTTCCAAACTATATCCTTCTGCTATATGATCATCTATATTTTGTATTGCTCCTTCATCATTCAAGGTGGTATCAATAGGACGTTTCATCTTCAACTCAACACCCTGACATCTTGCCAATCCACAATACTGTTCAATAGTAATACCCTCCCTCCGTACCCGTTCCTCTTCTAAGCAACAACGTTCTAATAACATACTTTCATCACCATACCATCTCCACCCACCTCTCCATCGTACATTTGGATCCATTGCTAATGCATTAAGTATGAGTATTAAGGTAGTTACGCCACAATAGGCTGGATCCATTTGATTTAAGAATTGTTGTGATAATGGAAAGTATGCCTCGGCCTTCTTACTTTGTAATGAATCTAAGAAACGTTGTTTACCGATAGGTGAATTGAATGCTATTAAGTTTGATGGTAGTGATCTACATTTGAATGAATACTTTGGATTTGGTAGTGGTTCGGGTAGTGGTTTGTTTGGTGAAACTAGTAGTTCATTTTGATGACATTGTTTATGAGGTGATGATGATATTGATTGTTGTTCTTTACAGGTGCATGTTTTGCAATGTTTCTGTAAAGTCTTGCTATCTTCTGATTTACTATTATCACTTGTAGGTTGATCATAATCATCATCCTCTGAATCGTAGTCTAATGCAGCTGTTGAAAAGAAGGATTGTTTGGCACCAAATTTGTGTCTTTGACTTTGTGATAATATATCTGTTGTATAAAATGTACTGAAAGATGACAGACGGGATACATTAGCTGATTGAATATCGCGCCGTCTGTGTACATTGTTGGATACCATCCTTGTAGTGACAGTAGTTGTAGACCGCCATGAAAACACGGTAGATAAAAATGACACATTATTACTCTCCTCCTTGTGAACGATTATACAACTTGGAGGTCTACTTCTCCTCAAGCTGCTGCTGCATCTACCGACACATTTTCTGATCATAATTATTCGTATTTATTATTTTATGATGTTATATATGATACCTAGCTGTACCTATATATCCACCTTGGCAGCCAATCTAACTTGTTAAAGGAGAGAGATTCTATATAATATTATATTATGGTACAATTTTGACGTCGAATGGGTTGCAAAACACTGCTACTCTTGATACTACTGACGTACTACCAATCTAAAGACCACCGCTTAAATCTAATGATGGACAATATTAGACTATACCATTCCCCGTTATTATTCTCTGGCACGCGCTAATAGCTAGCGGGGCAACCACATCCACATGTCATTGTGATATTTATTTGACTGGTGTGGTATCCTTTTTTTTGCAACGAATGCAATGGTAGTACGATACGATAATTAGACGGCTAATAATTCTCTTGTGCAACTAATCCAGTGGCGATAGTATCTCTTTAACTTATAGTAGCTCATTGTTAGTGTCTCCTGTGGTATTGTTATTACTGTGTTGAATATACTAGTATACACA
>Ga0214480_101243_pt1 | contig 11264 bp, 5 predicted proteins | sample M1_20Mar14CPVII9_3_FD_165042 | JGI IMG/M metagenome (GOLD analysis project Ga0214480, IMG submission 165042) | Marine eukaryotic communities from Monterey Bay, California, United States - M1_20Mar14CPVII9sort6BwellE17 | ecosystem: Environmental > Aquatic > Marine > Unclassified | place: USA...
ATCTTTACAATAGATACCCTCCCATTCACATTCATGTACCGGACTACCCCATTCCAATCGTCCTTCGACGGGTGTCCATGGACCACTAATAAAGTAAATAACCATTAATACGTATCGTTGATGTAAATGATCCTTACTTGGTCCTAATTCCATCCCATCTTCATATACTAACCACTGCCATGCACGATGATGTGCCGTACTTGTATCCTGTAATGTCTCCTCACCACCGGGCGTTATACGCGCTAGTGCTAACATAATATCATCTTCGACGGGTTGTCGTTGTCGTGTTGGACTTTGGGATGGAGGGTTTGGTGCTCGTGGCATGACATACGGTTCATCTTCAGAGATTAATGCCACGGGGATTGTTACTGCTATAATAACAACCAATATTAAACAACATCCAACCATTAATGTACCCCGATCAACTAAGTCCCATATACTACGTCCTTCTAATTCTTCATCGGCTGTTTTCCCTCTTCCTAATCGATCGTCATGAATATCCATCATATCCATATTCATTTTCTTTAACTTTTCTGCTTCTTTTGCATTACGTGGCTGATTACTATCGGTGGCGTTGTATGCCCCGGCACCATTGCGATTTTTACGATCATATTGTTCCTGTTGTGACCGTGTATTACCATTTTGGGCACCTACACGTGCATCTTGAATTTGTACACCTCTTCCAGTGCGGGTATTGTAAGTTACTGCATTACCACTGGCAATTTTGCGACGTTCATTCTCAGACCGTATCTCATCACGACGGCGTTGTTCGGATGCACGACGTTCTGACTTCTTTTGATCATTCCACCATTGTGGTTTGGAAGGGTCTATTGGCCCTGAAGAGTAGGATTCGTCATCTCTACTACTTCTCCTATTACGTGAGTTAGATCGACGAGAGTCATTATAATTTCTATCATAATTATTATTTCGAGATGATGACGACCTCATGATACATATATTGACAGGGTATGTACCGGAGCTCGATGGACGGATATCAGTTGCTATTACGGCGTCGTTAGGCGTCTAATAGGGCCACTTTTCACCATCTCCTTTATTTGATCGTTAAATAACACTCCTTCTCGCGGAAGCGGTACAAGACAATTCTTTCTCTGAAATGTCATAGGAAGGGCTTGTCCTTTTGCTTGACTTTCAACTTTTTCACATAAATCGTTGTTAGATTATGTAGCAGCGTAATGGTTGAAGAGTAAAGGAAGGTCAATATGCGTGTATATGCTAATATACCTCTAAATATCTGCTAGAATAGAGGAGACGAGATATAAGTGCGAGTAACTAAAGAGTGCTCACATCTTATGCACAAAAACTTACTCAAACAATACTTCAAACAAAACAACAATAATGCAACAGATCATAATAATACAATGTATAATACTACTAACCACACAACCAATAGTAGTAGTACAAGCAACAGAAAACCACTACTGCGGAACAAACTGGATGGCCGCAGCTACATCCTGCTCCAATCCCTGCCCCTCCACACTAGACACAGACTGTACAACACCCGGTGAAACATGCTTTGGATATACCGGCTGTGTGAAACCTCGTCCACCACCAACACAATCACCTACAATTGCACCTATAGTAATTACTAATAAACCTACACAGAAACCTAAACGGACGAAAAAACCGACTGTTTCACCTACAAAATTTATTAGTTTAGCACCAACTACCACTATATCACCATCGGTAACACCACCGACTATTTCTCCTGTAGGTTCACCATCATCTTCACCAATACCACGTCCATTACTAATTGAATTATCAAACAATGGTGGATTAACTTTAAGTGATATAGAGAATAGAGATGATTTGCAATTAAGTTATGGTATTATATTTGATTTAGAAACTACTAAAGGTAGTGGTGTGATTCAGGTACAGAGTTTGGAGTTTTATATTATACCCAACTTGGATGAGTTAGAGTCTCAATCAATAACGAATGGTACAAATACCAATACTACTACAGTTACTAGTAAAGCTAATAATACAAATAGAGAGGGAGAGGAGGAGTATAAGATACAATACGAAATATATACAAAGGTTGGTACATGGCATGGATTTGAGGGTAGAGAACGATCGTTTAGTAAAGTATCAAGTGGTAATATTACTGTATTACCTTCTACAAAACCATCACAAGGAGAAGATACAGAGAGAAGAGATGCAGATAAAAGAAGGAGAATGCAGGGTGGATTCGCCACTGGCTTTGGTGTTGGCAGTAGCTCATCCTCAACAACTTCAACAACTTCAACAGAAGAGGAACTAACAATATCAAGTGCAGGTGGATTAATACGAATACCACCATCCAAATTTACACCAGTTAATATCAATGGTGATGAAACACGTCAATCTATCTACATTACATTATCATCACGATCATTACTCTATTCACGCTCTTCAACAAGCTCTTCTTCACAAATACAATCAATAACATCAATCTCCCAAATCTCCTCAAACTCCAAGGAACCAAAAGGTGATACAATACCTCTCATGGAAGAGGAGGAACTAACAATATATACCGGGGCATCAATAATGATATATCCATATAATAAAGCAAATCAACGTATCTATTATAAAAAGCCTAGAGAATTTGTGGGACGGTTGTGGTATCATCGTAAACCTTGTTTAGATATAGTAAAAGAAGAAGAGGAGAGTATGGAAGAGAATATACTTAAGGAGAGTAGTTTAGAAGAGATTGAGGTTGATATTGGTATCGATAACAGAGATAGAAGGGAAAGGGAGTTGGGTAATGTAATCAATTGGAAGAATTGTATAGAAAATACAGAGGATGTTGAATTACCGCCATTGGAGGATATGCCATCCTTCTTCTTACCCTCTTCTTCCTCTACTACTTCGAGTCAACAAACCAACATTGCACTTCCAAATAACAATGGTACAAGTCCAACAACAGTACCAACAACATCGTCTAAACCAACAATAACAACATCTAAAGTGAATTTAATAATAACATTACATAATGTCCAAGCCTCAACAATTGACTTAGCAACAGGCAAGGAAGTATATCGAATATTGAATAATCCTGAACAAGATGAATTTGAAAAGATAACATTAGAGTTATATGATGAAAAGGAAATATTGGATATGAATGAGATTGAATTATATGGTTGTAATGTCTATTATCAACAGATATTGGATCCTCCTTCTTCTTTGACGAGTTATGGTATAGATATAGATGAAGATGAAGGAGGCAGTGGTAGTAGAAAGAGTAATAGGCTGAGGAGGAACTTACAGCCTTCTCCTGATATATCAATTGTTGAATCATATGAAGGACGGGGGAATACATCCCGACCTGAAGAGGAGTTTAATTTGCCATTGAATACAACATTATTTGTTGATCCAAACAACTCTACATTCGACGAAGCAACACCACAATTTGTTGATCCAAATGCTGTAGTCCCCACTGAACCACCAATTGCACCACCACCAACGCCTCCACCAACTGACCAATTCATACCAACATCAACATCATTAGAAGTTACTCTAATTATATCAATATTATATACAACATTACCACAACAAATTACATCTGAATTATTATCAACTATATTACTTCAGAATAAAGACGAGTATATAAAGTTACTTAAGTCGAATACTATATTATCAAATTATTTTAATACATTGGATGAGATTCCATCTGTGATAACTGTTGATACAATTACCGAGCCACCGACGTTACAACCAAGTAATGTACCAACAGTATATGTAATGACGAACAGTGATGTAATAAAGGAACCATTATCAACATCAATGACAATTGGTATAATAATTGCTCTTTTGTATACAGTATTAGCATGTTGTAGTATGTTATATGTCAAACGTGCTCGACGATTAATGCGTATAGAACGGAGTAAACGTATGATTGCCAATTCAGGCGTGGGCGGTGCGGGTGGTAGTGCCACCGCGTTTATTGGACATGATATGATCTATGAAGAAGAACGGAAAGATACTAATGTAAGTTCAAGTAAGAGGAGATCATCCATAAGGAGGGGATCATCATTTATGAAAAGTATAGTTGGTGGTGCTGGACGGAGACGATCATCCAAACTTAGTATTGATAGTGATGAAATGATTGGATTGAATAGTAGTGCTGTACCATTAACTGAGAGTGATAGTCATGATGACGATGATGATAATGACGATGAAGAAAGTTATGAAGAAGAAGAAGAATCAGAAGCGGGCGTATCAAGTATGGCAGAGAGCGAATATAGCGAAGAAGAGGAGGAGGAGGAGGAAGTTGAGTCTAGTAGTGAATCGTCCGAAGAAGAGCCATCTCCACCCCCACAACGACGACATAGAAGACGAACTCGGAGATAGACAGCAACTTATTCTTGAGTTTACTCAACTTTATGTTACAGTTTATCATCATGTGGTATTATTTATTATCTTCGATTGGATGGATTGTCAAGACTATCATATGATACAGTTGTGGACCTTGTATTAATATCGGGTGCGGTCAAAGGCATAGATTGCAAGGCGAGACTTCTCTTTTGCTCATTAATCTTTTGATAGAGTGCGGATCTATATTCATGCGCCTTGATTTTGGTGGAGTCATCAATACCAATCTTGATGGGTCCGTGTGGATAGACAACCTCTTTTGCAGGGTTATGAAAGTCTTTGACATAGTCATGCTCCAATGCCGATGATGCAGTTCCTCGTTTTGCTGGATCGAGCTTGAATAAGCTCTTCATCAAGTGTTTTGCATCTCGTGGTAGATTGTGACACAAGTCATCAAGTCTTACTCGACTTTTGGCTTGAACATTTTCAAGCATTGCAGTTGCAAACTGAGATTGCCAGGACTTTACATCGTGTGCCGTTGGGTTGCCTGTGAGCTCGAAGATTCTCTCAACTTGTGCCATACTCGATGCTCCTGGCAGGAGCGGACGAGTACGAAACATTTCTCCGACAATGCAACCCACACTCCACAGATCAATACCTTCGGTGTATCTTCGTGACCCCATTAGCACTTCCGGACTGCGATACCAGCGTGTTGCAATGTAATCTGTGAGTACCAACCCGCCGCTTTCAACTGCATCTGTTGATATGGATCGACACAAGCCAAAGTCACATATCTTGATTGAACAACTCGAATCTACAAGTATATTGGAAGGTTTAATATCACGATGCAATAGCTTGGCAGAGTGTATGAACTTTAGCGCGCACAAGAGCTGGTATGTAATGTACTGAATGTGTGAATGTTCAAGTATACGAGCCTTGATGACTTGGCTTAAATCAGTCTCCATATACTCGAATGAAATGTAAAGATCACGATCATTGTTTGATCGTATCAAATCAAGAAGTTTGACAATGTTTGGATGTCCGTCGCCTTCAGACAGACCCTTGAGATACATTACTTCTCGATATGTCCTTTGAGCATCCACATCACAACGGAAGGCATCAAAGCACTTCTTAAGCGCCACCGTCTTGCCATCTTTACGATTCACAGCTTTCCATACCACCCCATAAGCTCCTTGTCCAATCTTTTGAGTAGCGTCGTATCTCTTCAACACTCGTGGATCGATGGTTTCTGTGCTACTTGCCATTGCTTATCGGTGCCATAATAATATGTGAAGAGTTGGAGCTGTCGTACTAGACTATTATCTGAAGAGTTAGAACAAGAAGGCTGTCTCTTATCAAGACGCATTACCATGTTCGTATGATCAACTTCAATGCAAAATGAAAATGAGAGTCAATTTTTTTACAGCAAAAATTTTAACTTTCTCGTTTTCATCGCTCTTCGCTTCGATAAATAAGTCTTCATCTCTTTACCAAAGATCAATAAACACTCTTTACCTTATCATTATTAATCATTGAACAAAATATAATAACTAATTGACCAACCAACATGGGTGCCTGTCTCTCCTCAGGCAGTGCCGAGGATCAGGCTGCCATGAAGGCATCGAGGGAGATTGAAAAACAAATGAATAAACAATTTGATGCTGATAATTCAAAGGTAAAACTCCTTCTCTTGGGTGCTGGCGAGTCTGGAAAGTCAACCATCTTTAAACAAATGCGTGTATTGTTTGGTGCACCATTGTCGGAAGATGAGAAACAGCAAATTACACCAGTGGTGTACAATAATACCATCACGTCAATGAAGATATTATGTTCAGAGACGAAAAATATGGGCTACGAAGACGACGTAGTTGCAAAGGACAAGCTTGATTTCATGCTAGGCTTGGATGATGCATGTGAAATTGATGAGGGTATTGGTAGTGCCATCAAGGACCTGTGGTCAGATCCAGGTGTCCTTCAAACGTGGAAACGACGTTCCGAATTCCAAATCGTCGAGTCTGTCAAGTATTACTTTAATGAAATTGAACGAATAATGAAGGAAGACTACGTTGCTACACAACAAGATATGCTATTAGCTCGTGTCCGTACGTCTGGTATTGTGACCGAGAAGTATGTCATTGATGGCGTAGACTTTGAAATGTATGATGTCGGTGGACAACGGAACGAGCGGAAGAAATGGATTCACTGCTTCGATGATGTGACTGCCGTCATCTTTGTTGCTGCACTTAGTGAATACGATCAAGTACTGTTTGAGGACGCTGCCTCGAATAGAATGACCGAGGCCGTAGACTTGTTTGGTGAGATATGTAGTAACAAGGTCTTCCAATCATCGGCCATGATTCTCTTCCTTAATAAGAAGGATTTGTACGAAGAGAAGATTAAAAGTGTACACATTGGTGATCAAGCTCCCTTTAGTAACTTTGATGGTGTGGTTGGCGATGCCGACTACTATGACAAGGGTATACAATACTTTCTTGATCTCTTCCTTGCAAAGAATGAAAATGAAGAACGCCAGATTTACAGTATGCCACATGTGCAACAGATAGTCAGAATGTGTCAGTGGTCTTCAACTCATGCAAAGGTGCGTATTGGTTGTGTTTGCATATTATGTTTCTGTTACCTAGAATGTCACTTACCAACATACTGTCCTCTCCTTGACCAATGTAGATGTTATAATGAGAAAGAATATGGAGGACATGGGCTTTGGCTAGAGGCATGTGAAGACGAAAGTGTTTGAAGTGTGTGTACTCTATGTCAAGTGTTTTGAGTGAATGATATGAGATAGATTAAAGAGCTGCCATATAAAGAGCAGTGTAGACTCCCACGATGTTTCAGTGCGGAGCGAATCCAATGCTTAGTCGCTTGGAGTCATACTATCGAATATGTGAAGAGTTGAGAGCTATTCGTGGGCATATGCATATCTCTAGCAAAAGTAAACAACTACAAATAGCCAATTCTTACTTAGTATATACTCCAATAGACGCAGACTTGATTCCCTCTAACGCCACGTGAGACTCATCACTCGAGTCTCATAATCTCTTTTCACACTCTCATTAAAAAAAGATACCCTAGAGTGACGACGGCACCTACCATAGGTATGGTGTGTTAGTTTGTGCAATTGATTGACAACAAAGAGAGAGAAAAGACGTCTATAATAGTGTATATATACGTTATATACTCAGGTTCAACGCTGTTTCAACTGGGTCGTCGTTAGGAGATACTGCATCAATTCAATTCTCACAAAAAACAACCAAAACACTATCAAATCTTTCTACTTCAATAATAATGAATAGATCAATAACAACAACAGTATTCAACATACTCAAGGACTATCCTGTACTCATTGGATTGGCAATTCGTCTTATTCTAACATTTGCTTTACCTATATTACTTGATGATGGTCTTGTTCTCCGGGGTGTTCGATACACAGATATTGATTATGATGTATTTACTAATGCTGCTGAGCATGTAGCAAATGGTCGGAGTCCATATGATAGACATACATATAGATATACACCATTCTTGGCAAGATTATTAACATTACCATATCAATATAATGGTAGTAATGGGATATTGGGTGTGATATTATCAGTGAGGTACTTTGGAAAGATATTATTTTGTGTGGCTGATGTGATATGTGGATATATAATTGTCTTACTTCGAAGACGGAGACGCATTAGTAATAGTACAGATGATACAAATAAACAATGTGCAAATAAAGAAGATAAACAAAATGGCTGGAAGCAATACATCATCAATATCTTATCACCAGAACTAAAGGATGCACTCTGGTGGTTATATAATCCATTACCAATCAACATATGTACAAGAGGCTCAGCAGAAAGTCTAGTAGTTCTACTTCCAGTGCTTGCAACAGTTGCAATTGCAGATATATACAATAATAATCAGAAGCAACAAGTTTGTAAAGCTGCATCATTAAAAGAACACATGTTGATGAGAGATAGAATAAAAAGGAAAGGAAAGTTATCAATCATGATTCGAGCATGCTTTGCAGGTATAGTACATGGAATTGGTATACATGCCAAATTATACCCAGTTATTTATACAATATCATTCATGGCCAATTTCAGTAGACAGCAACAACAGAGTGAAGTATTACAGACTGAGAAAGAAGAAACTGAGAAACAAGAGTATATAGGTTGGAAATATCTCTTATCAGAACAAAATATGCAATTTAGCGATACTTGTGTATGTTGTATACCATCGACAATAGGCAGAGGAGCAAATTCTACATTTCCCTGGAGACACCCGAAGCAGATACTAGTCCTTGCAGTATTCTGGATTCAAAGATTGTTTTTCACCATGAGCTCAATGTAAGTACTGTATGTTGTATCCTTATGTCTGCACACTACAACTCACACTTGTAATCTCAGTTTATTCCTAGTGACATCAATAGGAACTGTTGGAGTCTTAACATATTTGGCAGTTTACTATTATGGTCAAACAGCACTTGATGAGGGCTTACTGTATCATTTTCAAAGAGTTGATCATCGTCACAACTACAGTATGTATTGGTATTGGATATATCTGGCTCGTGGTAAAGCAGAGGCTATATCACAGCTTTCTACAGAAGCTACAACAACTTCGTCGGCTTGGGGTTTTATTCCTCTTTTACCACAAGTGCTCATCCTTGGCTTTTCAAGCTTGGGCATCGCACCTTACGACTTGGCTTTTGCATTATTTTGTCAAACATTTTCCTTTGTTGCCTTCAATATAGTCATTACAGCTCAATACTTTACCTGGTATCTTTGCTTACTACCATTATGTTCGGATCGTATAAATTGGTACTCCAAACGTATGATCTTATCATTGGGATTGTTGATTGTTTCAATAATAACTTGGTTGCTCTCGGCCTTTACGTTAGAAATGCTTGGTTGGAGATCCCATAGACAAGTTTGGCTAGCATCTTTGTTCTTCTTTATTGCCAATGTGAATCTACTGAGCTCAATTCTGAATGGATACAAGAAAGGCACAGCTCCTTCTTCTCAACCAGGTAAAGGATGGACAATAAAGACAAAGAGATCATAATAGCTGTCTAAGTGCACTAGTTTATATAATCTGTCTTCTTAAGATTCAATCGATAACAGCACAATGCTGTGAAAACAAAGTGCACATACGATCGGATATGATCACTCATCTTCGATAATTTTGTTGATGTTTTCAATTGTAGCATGCCACAAACCTAGCTTCTTGCAGAGATGATCTTGCATCTTCTGGTGATCATTGTCGAGACCTGAAAGCTCCTTTTGGTACAAAAATATGATACGGACACCATCAATGACGTAAACTTGCCTACGCTTGAGAGATGTCTTGCCGTTTACCCCTTCATCATCAACCTCTATTCCGACATGTTCATTGTTCACATGAAGAAGAGCAGCCAATCGATACCCACTTTTCGGCAAACGCGCCTCCTCCTTCAATTGTAGACCAATATTAAACAACTCATTTACTACTTCATCCTGAATCCGAGATGGTGGTTGAAGGTTATTAGAAACGAACGCTTTAAGGCAGCGCTTTTGTAATGATGGTGGTAAACATACACCCGAATCTAGTTCAAGAACTGACCACAAATTCCACTGATGTAACTGAATCAGTTCTTCTGTGTTAAACTCATTCTCTTTCTCCATCAAGGCAGTAATAACCTTATCATTAAACAAAGAAGGAGCTGGTACATTGACAACTGTAAACGCCCAGGCTATATTGGCAAGCTCTTTACAGTTAAGTTCTCCGATCTTTGATTCAATAGCTGGTACAAAGGATTGAAAAAGATGTACATTCACCTTGCCTCCATGCATAGCAAACGCCCACAACAAGTTGGCTACTCCCTGTGTAGTGAATTGTTGTTGGTGTCTTGCAATGGCACTATCTGCAATTCTATCAAAGAGTACAGGGCAAGCTTTACCAGCCTTAGCATATGCCCAAACGATGTCGGACAACGCCTGAGGACCAAATCCATTCAAGTCTCTTCTCATCATATCCTTAGCTACTTCTTTGAATAGCACAGGACTAGCTTCGCCAGCTGTAGCATATGCCCAGACCAAATTAGAGAGTTCTCGAGGGTAAAATCTCTTCAGAAGGTCTCTTGCGACAACCAAGTCTGCAACTTTGCTAAAGAGCAAAGAATTGGATACTTTAATCTTAGCAAATGCAGCCATCATTACTGAGATGTCTTGAGAGGTGAATGATTCTAGCTTCTGCAGAGAACATTTTGCAATATGACCAAATAATGAAGTGCCGTCATCAAACACTGGGACATAATCGATAAGTGCAAATGCGTGGCTAATATTGGATAGGTGACGCGTATCAAATTGTGTGATGATTGGTAGTGACGCAACTGCTAGACGGTGGAACATTTGTGTCTTTGGTTTGAAGTTATCATCATATACGACACCGCGTAATAATGGCCAACCCTTGTGTTCACATATCTTGGCGATACCATGAATTGTCGCAGTTATATCGATGGTACCAAATTGATTAATGCTTGACATTGTACGAAAAAGGATGCCCAGAAGCCTTTGCTTTACCTTTTGTTTAGGCTTGGCATTTATCCTTCTTGTGGCCAATAGTTGAGGAAATCGAGACCAAAAGGCGCTATAATGTGGAGGCAATCTTCCCTTTGAAGATACAAGTTTGATCAATTCTTCGACTGTTTGGCACCCTTTTACATTTAGAAAAGAACTTTGTCGATGTTGTGGTATCCTATGCCTGGCAAGTATGATGTTGCTGTGCTGATTCTCATTATTGATATGCCTTGTTATTTGACGAGATGGCGCATGATGATGATTCTTTTTATGATATGAGTTTGACCTATCGCCGCCTCTTCTGCTTCTTTCTATACCACGGTTGGTCTGGCGATTGTGACGATGATTGTTATTATTATTGTATTTGTTCATGTTAATAATGTATGTTACCGCTTC
>Ga0214480_101245_pt1 | contig 11257 bp, 3 predicted proteins | sample M1_20Mar14CPVII9_3_FD_165042 | JGI IMG/M metagenome (GOLD analysis project Ga0214480, IMG submission 165042) | Marine eukaryotic communities from Monterey Bay, California, United States - M1_20Mar14CPVII9sort6BwellE17 | ecosystem: Environmental > Aquatic > Marine > Unclassified | place: USA...
TGCCTAGTGTAGAGAGACATAACCTCATGATTGGGATGGAGGGTCATTTTATGTACTAATTCCTCTGTAGAAACTCTACGTTGACAATCAATCAGAACAAAACAGTGAAAAGAAGTCTCTTCGATTTTCTGTTGAAACAACTCATTATCACTGAGCCGTGCCATACTCCGTGTCATAAACCAACAACTAATCATACAGCCCCATCAATAATCTATAATGAGTTGTTATCAATATACTATTATTGGAGAAATTAATCTATACACAGATACACTATATATTCGGCGGCGGCACTGGAAAGAGATAACATAGTGCGTGACACTTTTCAACAGAACAATTTTAATATTAACAACAGTCATAAAAGAATTAGCCCTATCCCAACCAATCAGAACATTTGCAATATATAATATTGATATATCTATTCGATATTACTATCACAGAATAAACGAAGTGAATTATAAACGCCACACGGCAACAACTGGCCGATATTATATATATCACAATCGATCATCGAAAAATAAAAAAGAATTCTTAATCACATCATATGTCAACTGGAATGAGAGCTGACCCTTCCATGACCAATAGAGGGGTATATAATTCTCCTCATATAAATATACCGATGAAAGGAGATGCATCAAAAATAGACCCGCTGGTTGGAGAGAATACTATCAGCGGTAATAATAATAATAATATTATGAATGCGGGGTATCAGATGTCTAGTAGTATTACAATGCCCGAGGCTACAAATAATATACAAGTCTCTCCTATCGGGCTTCCACAGGCGAGACAAACAACTGATACTATATTCAGAGAACCACAACAACAGCATACCCCTACTACATCATGGAGCAATGTAGTGAGCTCAACTAATAACTTCCCAACAAGGAGTACATCTGGCGAGACATTGTTGACATCCAACATGGCTAATCAGCAGCAGTCTCCATTCCCTGAGACAAACTTTCATTATTATTTAAATGAACAATCTAGGTCTCACTCATTTGAACCAGAGTCACCTTCTAATGGGCATCATTTCCCCAAGTCTTTATCATTCGGAGGAAAAGAAGGAGAAGGTATGCCACCGTTTCATCCTGGTCATTCTTCATACAGAGACAAAACACTTCAGTCACCCAGAACCTTAATGACTGAGCAAACGTCTCCCATGTCATCACCATCGGTCTCTCCGTATGTATCACCAAGTATGAATCCAAGGACACATGGAGGAGACGGGCAACCACCACATTGGCATCTCTCCGATACAAAGGATTATCATCCAGAAACGTCAAGTTCACATCATCATAGGCTGCATTCTATGCCGCAGAGTATTCCAGAACATCCATCATCTAGTCCAGGGCATAATCATAGTCATTCCTATACGTCACCACCAAGGCATATGCAGCAGCACTCACCATCACATCACCACCACCACCACCACCACCAGATGTATCCTCGAAGGTCCGGTTCGAAACATCCTGGATCGTCGCCATCGTCACATTCACATCGATCATCTACTGAAGTTCTTAAAACGTTGCTAAGGAAGAAGGCGTGTCTATATGAACCCGAGACATCGTTTGCTGTATCACTCGTCACATGGCTAGTTGGCCGTCGTTTGGCTTTAGCTCAAGGATACTTTACAAGGCAGCAACTCCAAGCCGGGGTACACTCTTGTGTAACTAGCAAGATTGAAGATGGACATGTTACCAGGACGAAGATCAATCGATGTATGCAAGTGATACTTAACAGTTGCTTTCATTACATCATCCCTCGTTCGGATGGCAGCAAGGAGTGTGGCGGTGAGGCATACCGGGTACTGTTCTCTAGAGAGGCTGCTGATGACGAACACTTGCTCAGAGAGTTGCCACCTCCATGGAATGACTTGAATCTTCCGTCCATACTAACAGCAGATGATGAATCTATATCCCATTCTAGTCTTCTCTCCCACGAGGTTGATGATGAAGGAGTGGACCATCAACACAATACTCCAAACAAAGGATCCTCTTCTGTAGCAAGTGACAGTTTGGATAGTGGCAGCAGAGGAAAACCAAGAAGTGATAGTCTGGACAGTGGCGGAGGGAAGCGATCAGTCTTACTTTGCTTCAATGAGAACATTCGTTCTGCATCCGACGTATTCCGTTGTCACAATGAGTTCATTCGAGATGTAGCACATACAGGGAACTTGAACCTAAGTCCTGAAGATTGGCAATCATTCTTTTCCGGCAAGACCTATCATAGGAAGAGAGGTACTGGTAGTACACCACCTTCTGATAGCAACTCTCCCTCTTCAAGGTACTTTCATTTGTCTGATTTGCATGATCGTATGGATCAACAAGGCTTATCCAAGCTTCGTACTTCATGGTGTGCTAAGAGATACGAGCACGATCACTCCTTTTGTGCATTTGCACATGTGGACGTCAATCGAGGTTGGTTGCGACGTGATCCGTTCCTATACAACTACAAGCCAATAATGTGTCCATATGTCAAGCCTCTACAAAATGCCGAAGATTGTTATGTTAACATGTGCCCTCATGGAGTACAATGTGATCATGCCCATTCCAAGGAAGAAGTGCTCTACCATCCGAATAACTACAAGAGAAGTCCATGTAGGAATCCTATGGGCACATGTCCACTGGGTGATATATGTCCTAATACACATACCGAGGGCTCAACTCATCATCAATCACACTCATACAGCCATCGTCAAGGGAAGTATTCACCCTCTCGAGCTGCGCAGCATACAGGGCCCAAGAAGAAAGCATCGGCCTCAGCTGGACATGGATTTGACAAGTCTCACTTTCCTCACAGTCCACCTATGTTATACATTGATCCAGCTCCATTATCCGAGTTTGAGAAGACTCTGTTGCTTCCAGGACTACAGGCGTTGTTTCGTGATCATTCTTCTTCTGTAGTCTATTCAACTCAGGGTAGTTTATATGAATATGGAGTTTTTGGATGGAGATGCAAACAAGTTGCTGCCACAAATAATCAAACGTCTCCATTGCCAATAGGAGAAGTGAATTAGATAGCGAGAGTCCACTGATAGCTTATTTTCAGCTAGAGTGGATTGCTTGCATGCATGTTTTGTTGTATTGTACATTTTTAAAAGCTATTGATACTACTAATTAATTGTAAATAATTAATAATGTAATGTTTGAAATCAACTTTTTGACTTGTCTACTACCTGTTACTAGTAACAGCTAGTGTTTGTAACATAAAAAGCGATAAGCTCATGATGATGATGGACAACTATACAATCGAAACTCTTCTGGTAGCTCATCATCTTCATTCATTTGCTTCTCAGAAAAGTATATTCGTTTCAAGTAACAATGTGAATGTATTTGTATCCACATTGTTTCTTGATATATTGAGCCATAGGCAACTCTAGTATACTCAGCTAGAGGTATACAAACATTATTCCAACATGATTGTGTTTTGTTGTTAGAATCAGTATATTCAGCAACATTACTACTATCATTATTAGTCTGTGGTCCATAATAACTTCCATTCAACTCATAGTCTTCTACTCGCTTTTGCTTTTTTTGAGATGGCTCCTCGAGCAACAGTGCATCCCTCACAAGATGTGAATCTTTTCTTTCCAACTTTAAAGGAAATGTACATATATCTGGTTTGATAACTGTTGTAGATTGATACGTTGATGCACGAAATCTACATATCTTTTGCTTATCATCTAATATTGTTACCTCGATTGAGAAATCTGATTGTGATGGTACATGTATTGTAAGATTGAGGTATGGTAGTTTGATACCTAGTGATGGACGATGTGATAAATTTGTTGATTGAGTTGGTGGACATGTTACATAATTCTTTGATAGTTCTTGACCAGAGATTTCTATTGCAGATCCACTCACTTTGTTCACATTATCATCATCATTATTAATACTACTACTACTGGTGATTCTACATACCCTACCAGTAGATACTGTAAAATCCTTAGTCGATTTGTTTAACATTATATCCCAAAGTTGAAGAGGATTCGAGCCATACGCCGATAATATCGATATAACCCCGCTCTGATATGAATTGTGAAACATCTTGTTGGTATATAATATTAGTTTAGTGATAGCCTCCGCCTCAATTACTAACTTATTACAGACTACAGAGTTATATACTGCCGCTAATTGTATAATATCACGCCTCTATTCCTCCATAATGCAAATTCACTTTTTCAACACTGCACTCTCATAAAGGATACCAAAGGATACCTTTTGAATGTTCTTCAAATTCAAGCAAAATGGTGTGAATATTGATAGTAATGCAAGCAGCTCCTGTTAATACTATAAGGTAAGAGCATGATATCCAATTGAAGAGATATGCAAGTTAAATATAAATAGTCTGTGACTTGATCGGCTGTGGTCTGGATGGTATCCGCCTTAAGAACAGCCATTATTATCGAGAAAGTTCTGCAACAACTGAACAACAACAATATAATTAATAATTCTGCAAAGTCAGGTTAGGTATATACTAATATATCGGTGTATAGGAGACCATGGATACTGATAATACTTCATCATCAAATACAACTGCATCTATATCATCTTGGTCATGGCGTCATCGATTCTATGCCTTTCTCCTCCGCCGTGCTCTTGGACCCTTGCTGTCAGCAAAATCAAGAGATGAGTTACAACAATCAATTAGCAATGTAGATTGGTCAACGGGTGAATTACAGTTAGTAAATGTTGAACTTGATCCAACATATTTAACTAATATTATCCAAGGGAATAGTTCATCAGAAGGTGATGATACCGATGATACTAATGATACCGAACAGAAGAATAACATTGCAGTACATTATGCATGTATACGAAAATTTGCAGTACATATAAGTGTATGTGACATTGAATCAACATCAACATCAAGTAGCAGCACAGCACGAAAGGCTACATCTATATTCTTGCAAGGTATGTTTGGTTCAAATGATACTACCGATGATAGTGCTAGTAGTAGCATGGCTTTAAAGGTTCATGTAAAGTTAGAAGGTATAGACATAATACTTGCACCTAAACAGTCAGCTACAAAGATGGAATGGTCAACTACATATAAACAACCACCAACCAGTAAAAGTTCTGATAATATCAGTGAACAGAATGATACAACTGCACAGCAACAACCAGGATTCTTCACATCATTAGTTGATTCTGCAATGAAATCATTACGCTTATCTATAGATATATCAGATTTGAAAGTTAGTGTCTATTCCAAGTATCACAACAATAATGCAGCAGACGGTATCAGTGTAAATTATGTGAATGAAGAGGCTACATGTGTCACATTAAATATTGCATCAGCTCGATATTATGACTTGATTGAATCGAAACAAGTGTCTTCTGATAACAGAAGACTAGACGAGGACAGTCACAAACCAATAGAGGATGAAGTATCTACAACAGAGAAGATTGTTATTTCCAAGGCATTTGACTGGGAAAAGATTACAATACAAACATCATCAACCAGTAGTGTACAAGAAAAGTCATTTTCAACTCTAGCAACTAACACTCCATGTTTACAAAGCTCTGGTATGGGTAAACTGCGTTTCCGCATCTATGAAAAGTGGTCAAGTAATAATACCTTTATATCAGCAAGACAAGGTATTGAAGTTTCATTAGGAGAACAACTGTCAATCGAACTTGATTCGTCTTCATTGACAAATATGATTGATATTGTGAATGCTATTACAAAACCTTTGGGAGATGATTATGGAGACTTTGTTGATGCATATGAAGATGATATGGGCAGTAAAACCTTGGATGAATCTTCAACTGTACTCAAAGAAGAAGAAAGTGATAACCCCGATCAGCATCTTCTAACAGATGAGTTTAGTAGAGAGACATATGATGCAATTATGAAGCAGTACACTGAAGCCAGGCATCTTGCTCGAACACAAGAGCTTCGTGGAGGTTTGCTCATACCTTCATTTAATGGCGAGAATGGTGATACTCATAATGATACCGATGATATATCGTTTGATGCATTCTTTGATGCCAATGATCATTCATTAAGTTATTACAATTCAATGCTAGATGAGAACATTAATATGCAACATAGTGATGAGGACAGCAAGCTGAATGGCGAGAAGAAACACAATCGGAGCATAGAGCAGACCAAACTGGAAATTGGATTAGCAGAATTTACAATCAAGGTCAATGTTGGAACCTCGAGTTCAACAGAAGAGGAAGCACACCAATCAGAGTACATTTTGCTCTCAATGGGTGACCTTCGAGTACTTGCTTTTAGATCCAAGGAAGAGTCGAAGCTCAACTGCAGTCTCTCTCACTTTGATATTGAAAGCCAAGTATTTGATTGTCAGCATACATTGGTTAATGCACCCATACTACGCTTTCTTGACGAATCAGAAGGTGGATTTGGCAATGGACTTCTACTATCAAGCCCTCCTTGTGTTTCATTAATGGCTGAATTCCTGGATAGAAACGACGAGGACAGAAACACTTCAGTGCGTGTAGATATTGCACTTCAACCCTTGGAGATCACTTATCAGGAGACAGCTTTCCAACGCCTGTCAAACGTCATAGCAGAATTGTCCCAATTAGAGGCTCCACTATCACCAAAAGAAGAAGATGACGATGACAAAGCAGCTTCATCTAGAGATGTCCATCTCGCCGTATCATGCAGCTCGGCTGTGTTACTATTGCCATGTCAACAAGTACCAAAGATACTCTTTCAAAGACATGGCTATAAAGACCAAGCATCAGGAGGAAACACGTTTGTTGGTATTGGACTCGAGGTTGACAACATTACACTTGATGTATCTCATAAATCACATCATGATGGTGATAATGGCACATCATCCGACGAGTCAGCTACCATGACATGCACCCAATCAATCATCTTTGTAAAAGGTATCGAGTTGGAACAGGGAAGAAGGCGCAATAGAAAAACTATAACATATCAAAGAGCCGACTTGGTTTCCTTGGTTGGCGATGTCGATAGCGAGACACCAATATCGATATCATTCTCCAAGTTTGTCAAATCAAACTCACAGCAAAAGAGTGTCTTTCCAATAATACTACCACTATCTTCAACAAAGGCACGACAATACGAAGACGAGTCTGACGAAGATGACATCGACAATGTTCACGCTGTTGAAGAGGCAACTCCAAATGGCATGCAAACATCGGATCCTCAATTCATCTTATCATTAGAAGCAAATGAAGCCAAATCCGAGCTGGTAGTCAACTTACCAAATATCTTGTTTGACTTTACAACTTGTGAGAAACAAGAATTATCCAATCTATTATCCAGCCTTATCTCTGATAATAAAGAGTCGTCTGATGATGATTATGGCAACGAGACAAAATGCAACACAATCGGAATTGGAATAAATGTTGGCCAGTTGTCTGTAGTTCTTCATCCATCTCAACCAAATGAGTCAAGCTCATACAGTATCATCATGGATAGAATACAGATACATGCCTTGTTTAGAAACTCTGGATTGAGAAATATTCGTGTCCTTAGCCATGATGTCACATTGTATGAATTATCCAACTTTTGCCAACCATTTAAAGGAATTGATTGTCCAATTTCATGCAGTGAGCGATGCAAGAAGATTCAAGCACGGCTTACCAAAACCTCATCTACCCTTGCAAGAGCTATTTTGCTCCGACAAAAACTTTGTAAGCCGATGTCCTTGGATACACCATCATTTCAAATAGATGTTCTAATTCGCGGGGATAACAATTGTGCTGAGTCTAGCGTATATATGAACGTCTATGATATGTCCTATCGCTACATTATAAATTCTGAATGGATGCAAAATCTTACTGCCTTGATCAAGGGCGTTGATAAACCAGAGACGGATAGTAGTATAGAAGATCCTGCATCGTTGATGAATCTATTTGTCACCATCACAGACTGTCAGATGGATTACACACCCCCAATCACATTGAGAACTGCATCAAGGATTATCGTTCGACTTGGAGAGTTGCGGTTTTCTTCCAATATTGTAACACCTGCCGCCACCGTTCAAGCATATAAGCTGGCTTTGGCTGACATGAATGTACACATTTGCAACTACAGGCATTCATACAATGAAGAGAATGCTCTACTGAGCTGTGCCCATAGACTTTTGAACGATGATGATATCTTTATACCAGAGAAGGCCAAGTGTCTTAAAAGTGTTGTCGGTATAGACGATGCACTCTATCGAATGGGATTTGTTAACATTGTGGGTTTAGATACACTAGATGCAATCATCTTCAAATCAAATACCAATGGTAGAAATGATTGTCGAAAGAAGAATGAGCCTGCTATATCAATCACTTTGACTTTAGGAAGGTTAACAGTGAATGCTTGCCATGATTCATTCTCCTGTTTGAATTCAACATACAATGAATGGTTCATCAAGACTACCACCCTATCAGAAGAAGAGTTGAACGTGCTAAAAAAGTTTGATGCTCAGTCTGAGTTTAAGACTACTGCTCCACCCATAAAGCAGAGCAAGGAAGACACAACCACAGAAGTGGCTCATCAATCGATGAATACAAAAGCTTCAACCTCTTCTATTGAGAACCAAGAACGAGATGACAAAGTATCATTAGATCTTACAAAGTCCTTACTCTTTCAAAACTACTACACTTTTGATGCAAAAACGAATCGTCATGCAACTATTCAAGTTCAAGAATCAGAGGATATTATAAAACAAAGTGAAGACGACTTGTCTGCCTCAAGTGATGACGAATGGAATACAATTGAGCATGACTTTATACAACACTCTACAATACCCCAAGAGCAAGATTTTGCAGCTGAATGGATTGTCTGTGACGAGCCGCCAGCAAATGTACCTACAAGTGATGCATTCCAATCTACTTTGTCTCAAACAGTCAAAGTGTACCCACAGCATATTCCGGTCAAGCCCGTGCTCGATCCGTTCAACGGTGGTAATAAGGTAGACACGGCAAAGCTGGCTGGCACTTCTGATGCACCCGAGATTGGATTGCGATTAATTGTCAAGGATGGTTCGATTCATTTCCGTTTCTTTGACGGCTTCGATTGGATTGCTGATGCACCAACATTTCACCAGAAGAAGCCTAAGCCAAAAGACCGTAAAGAAGCACTCCTTAGTAGTCTTATTGGTGGTGGAGACGACTCAGGGAGTAGCGATACACGCCTCGACATTGCACCACTACCAGAAGAGAGGAATAGAAACTTGCAGAGAGATATCGTTCGTCGACGTTTGAAACGCAATCCCAACAAGTACTTTCAGCTCTCATTCGATGGTGTGAAACTCAAGAATGATTCCTTTTCTCAAAGTAAACACCATCTTCTCGCATCTCGTCTTGACTTGTCAATTACCGATTTCATGGTTGTTGAAACTATAAGTTCAAGCTCTGGTGATCATGTAAAGATGATGGGTGAGTGGTTCAACGAATCTATACATCCAAGAGATGATAGCGATGGAATCATTATGCTTCAAATGACAACGAAACATCCAAGACAGCGAGTATCCTCTGATGGAAAGCTCATGAGCGATGAAAGTCGAGCGACACTTGAACTACTTCCACTACGGTGCTACTTTAACCAGAATGCATTGCGATTTGTTAGGAATTTCTTTAGTGGTAATCATTCTTTGGAGTCCGAAGGCGAGGGCGACGACGATGCCCAAGGCAATTCTGATGATACCCAAATAGAAGATGATGAGATTGTACAAATCTTCTTCGAATCGTTCTCAGTGAGACCTGTCAGGCTCAAGGTAGACTACCAACCCGAGAACATGGACGTCGACTCTTTCAAGGAAGGCAACTACATTGAACTTCTCAACATTTGCCCTCTTGAAGAAATGGTTCTTAATCTTCAACCTGTTCAGATGCAAGACCTCACTGGATGGGGTTCTGTATTGGGCGAACTTGCGAGTAAATGGATTGAAGACATTTGCAACACCCAGAGTCACAAGTTCTTTACAAGAGCGTCTCCGTTTCAGCCATTCTCAAACCTTAGTGATCCGCTCCTTGATCTAGCCATGGTTTTGGTCGTTCCAGAGGGAAGTACTTCTGCTTACCTCAAGAGTATTATTGGGGGCACAACGCATCTTGCGAGCAAGGTTGTATTGGAAGCCCTTTCAACCAGTGCCAAGCTTACTAAATTTGCAGCCAAGGCAATACCATCTAAAGTGAAGGGTTCTCTTCCTCGTCGACCGAAGTCTGTTCCGAGACATGCTGGAGATTCCATGTCTCATGCATATGAAAGCATGACGAGTGGACTGAGGGAAGCCAACTATAAGATTGTTACAATACCTCTCAAAGAGTATCAACGAAGTGGGGCATCAGGTGCTGCAACCGCCGCTGTAAAAGGCATTCCCATTGGCATTATTGCACCCCTTGCAGGCGCCAGTGAAGCGCTGTCATATACATTACTCGGATTGAGAAACCAACTTCAGCCAGATGTGCGACGGGAAGAAGAAGCTAGCCTTAGGGGGCTTCCTTCTTGATAGATTAACACTAAACATTGTGGTCATACTGTAATGTTATTGTAAAGAAACAGCTTTAAATTATCTCTAAGGTCAACTAAATAGTCAGTCCACTGCCCTAATTAATCTTCATCCATATAAATCCCACCCCCCATTCTCCTTTTAACAAGGAGAATAAAACACAGTAGTACTAGACTTCGTCTTGTACCTCTGGGTAATTCCTAACACCATCATATTGTCCTTAATCGCGGTACAATACAAATGATTCAAAGCCACATGCTGAGGAACAGGCAACGCTGCCGTATCCTGTAATTGTGGTGGTTTATTTAATATGATATGTCGTAAGTGCGGTGGAAGAGGAGGAGGTTCTTTTGTATATTCATCCAAATCAGGCATAGAATGTCCATATATCTCTCCATCTGCATCGACTGTTCCTTTCCCCTTACCCTTCTTACTCCCCGTAGAACTTGAATCATCCTGACCACTATCTGAATGTTGTGATGAGCCCACACTGCTACTTGCCGCGGCTGCCTTTGCAGTAGCCTGTTCGGCACAGTGATCTGCATGACGTTCATTTTCAAATTCCTTATCACCAGTATATGCCTTGAAGTCGGTAACGTCAATAAAGTTATTAATCCTTCCTTCAATATCAGCCACAGTAGGCTGATCGGGTGCAAATCGCCATTCATCATCAACAATAAACTTAAAGGCATGTTTCCCCCTTTTTAAATTATGAATGTAGGTAAAATCATTACCCGAACGATGCATTTGAAGTTGACGTGACCAACCATTGAATGTTCCAGTAATATAAACATTACGACCACCATG
>Ga0214480_101246_pt1 | contig 11254 bp, 9 predicted proteins | sample M1_20Mar14CPVII9_3_FD_165042 | JGI IMG/M metagenome (GOLD analysis project Ga0214480, IMG submission 165042) | Marine eukaryotic communities from Monterey Bay, California, United States - M1_20Mar14CPVII9sort6BwellE17 | ecosystem: Environmental > Aquatic > Marine > Unclassified | place: USA...
TATGTATTGATGGTGTCGTAGATTGCATTCCAATTGATTGACAATTAACAGACGTGCAGTTATAATTAGCATACCAAGCAGTAGTATTGCGGTATTGTTTGTTATGTGCAACCAAAGATGACGATGATAAATAATTTGCATTTTGATATGGCGTTGTTGGATAATTTACAGTTTTTGTTTTATTGGTGGATTTAGTTGTAGTTGTGGAGAGGAGGAAGGGTAGATACGAGTATAAATCATAGTATGACATTATTATTTGTGTTGTATTATGAGAATAGCAATTAGTGAGTGTGTGAATGTCTGTGGTTAAATTATATTGTGCATAAATATAGAGAGGCTTCAAGAGAATATTTATGCACGTACCGATTGAGCATATCAAGTTGAGACAACGACGACATATCTGACGTATTGGTTTAATACTTTCTTTGTTTTAATTCATGGGTAGGAGTATGTAGATTTTCATGTGTTCATGTGCTTTTAGCTTTTCTCTGTTTTGTTTGGGAGGTAACTTTTGAAAATAATATCGACGCTGCTATTCGGCAGTTCTATTAGATCAACAAGCAGCAGCAGCTACTATCGCAACAAACAGCAGTTATTCTTTGTAATAGAGTGATATCTCGATAGCGCAGTTGTTGTAGGAGGCATCTAAAAAGAGCGCTGTAAAGGAGGGCTGTTGTTTATTTTAGAGCGAGCGAGACGAGAGCAAAACTATTTAGCTTCTTGCCCGCGGGCTCTTTCGTGTGCGCGCTGGACATTTTCTCCCCTGCACAAAGATGGCTTACCTCTTAGGTAGTAGACAGGAAGTAGAGAGTAGAGAGGCTGGCGGCTGGAATACATGACATGTATGTGTATGGTGTAACACTGCCTTTAAATAGAGTATGATAGTGTTGCTACTCAAGATCCTGCATAGCAATAGTATAGGATGGTAGTATCCTACACTTATACCCAGTCGCTCTTTCCCATTCATGTGTAAGTGCCTCTCTCATTGATATCCCCAACTGCCATATAAGTACACTTCTCCACCTGATCTGCCTTTGTTGGCTTCCGTTGCATAAGTGGAAGTCAGTCAAAGTCAAAGAGTAAGTCTTGAAAGACAAAATTGAAAAGGATACCACTGCAATAACATGCCCCCCTTCTCTCATAAACTGCTATGTAAGCTCTGTTTGAAAGAGAATATTCTTCAAGGGAATAGTTGTATTTGTAATAGGTAAAGGATCTACAACGCTTCAGAGGAATGTCTGATTGTCGAAAAGACTGCTTGGAGGCTGAATAAAAAATGGCTGAGCAGTATTTCTAGGATACCATTAGCCATCGTGACTTACTCCTCATTTTTTCATCCGATTGCATGACGATGATGACATACCTACTATGACGAATATCATAAACAAACTATACTCCCCTACTACTACAAGGAATAGTAGCGTTACTGGCAACATGACTGGCAGCTCTACCGTCGACGATCCAGAGCATGCTCCATCAACTCCGCCACGATCAACGAAGCCATCAATTGCAATAAACATCAAGAATACCCCATCAACTTCAACCGAGCCCTCCTCTACAACAACAACAGAAGAACAACAATCCCATCAAGATAAAAAAGTATGCTATCTCCGTTTTGCCGTCATCTTAGTATTAATAACAGCAACAACAGTAGTAGCAACACTAGTCGGTCTCTTAATAGTTAAACAAGAAGAACATGAATTTGAATTGCAATATTATGATGCTGTTTCCAAAGTTGCTAATGCATTTCAAGATCGTATTAATATTAAACATTCGGTTGCTAAAACTTTTAGTGCAATGATTACTTCAAGATATGGTAATGTTGCCATGAAGGCGATGGGAAGGCCGCCGTTGTGGCCTAATGTTACTATTCCCGACTTTCAAGAACAAACAATGGCCAACTTGGCAATAGCAGACGGTAGAGCATTAAGCTACAATCCAATAATAACACAAGATGTGAACAGATTAGAATGGGAAGAACACGCTACCAAAAGTGCCTACATACTTGGTTCACCACAGTTAATCAATCCACCACCAAACACTACATTCCCAGATAATCGTACTGTATCATTCGGGATATATTCACGCAACTCATCTGGTAATGTAGTATATGATCCAGGATATACATCAACAAGTATCAACTATTCAAATATTATGGTACCAGTATGGCAAATTGCACCTATAGTTACCAATGAAAAAGCAGTTATGTTTAACTTACATTCGGAATATAATAGACAATCAGCATTAGATCATATGATGCAATATAAGGTACCGGCATTAACAGCCATATTACAATTAGTACAGGACTCGATATTACGACCTAGTAGTATATTGTTCTATCCTGTGTTTGATGAATTCGTTGACAATCATAATGGGATGGATAATGATATCATCATGCAGGGTGGGTTTGATACTATGAGTGAGGTAGGAAACGATACAGCTCATGATCATTCCAATCATGATGATCAACAAGTTGTTGGTAGTGTATCAATTGTATTCTCATGGGATACACTATTGGATAAGATATTACCAGACTACATCAAGGAACTGATATGTGTACTTGAATCATCAACTGGACAAATCTTTAGTTATAGTATATCAGGAGATACAGTTACTTTATTAGGAGAGGGTGATCAACATGATACAAACTATGATGAATATGCACATGACGTACAGGGCAAGTTACTAGTTGATAATCAGGGTGGAGAGAAATACATCACCTACAAGTTACATATGTATCCCTCGTCTCAGTTTGAGGCACAGTATGTAACAAATCGTGCAGCAATCTATGCAGCCGGGGCGGTACTAATCTTTGTATTCACGGCGGGTCTATTCCTATTGTATGATTACTTGGTGGAGGATCGACAACAAAAGACTGCAAGATTGGCACGACAGACTGGTAGTATCGTGGATAGTATGTTCCCAGCCGCCTTCCGTGAACGTCTATACAAAGTTCATAATTCACATCCACGACGATTAAGTGATGGATCAACTGGAGCGGGAGCTGATCATAGTAACCATGGTGGTAGTAGTAGTGATAGAAGTTCAACAAGGAATAGAAGATCATCTGTTAATTCAAAACGATCATCGGTTACAAATGAGGATATCGAGAGAGGTAGTAGTACACCAAGTAGGGGAGCAACGAAACGACTATCAAGTATCATGATCAATCGATCGAACCATCCCAAGGCTGCCTTAAAACAGATTGATAGATTTATGAAAGGATTAGGTCGAACGAATGAACATAACTCGTTATTGGCTAATCAAGGGAGTATCCTTGAGGAGGAAGAACCGATAGCTGACCTGTTTCATGATACATCCATCATGTTTTCGGATATTGTCGGCTTTACAAAGTGGAGTTCTGAACGTACACCTCACGAGGTGTTCCAGTTACTTGAACAGATCTTTTGGGAGTTTGACGACATTGCTGCACGACATGGTGTGTTCAAACTTGGTACTATTGGGGACTGTTATATTGCCGTTACGGGCATACCCGAGCCAATAGATGATCATGCAATTGTCTTGATACAGTTTGCCTTTGATTGTCGAGACAAAGTCCGAGAGGTATGTACCAGGCTAGACACGGAAGGACTTTGCACTGCCAACCTCGATATGAGGTTTGGTATCCATTCAGGTGCCACTACTGCTGGCATCTTACGAGGTACCAAGTCAAGGTTTGAGTTGTTTGGTGATACAATTAACACAGCTAGTCGAATGGAAAGTACTGGGTTGGGAGGTAAGATTCAAGTATCAGCCTAGACTGCTGAGCTTATTAGACAAGATGACAAGTCACGATGGCTTACTAAGCGTGATACATTGGTCGCTGCCAAGGGCAAAGGAGAGATGATCACCTACTGGGTAGAGCCAGAAAGAGCTGGCTATCGTGTCTCTTTTACTGGTATTGATGGCTTGAACAACAATATGTTGAATGACAGTGCCGAGAATACACATCAAGCATATGCAAGTAGAGATGTAGGACATTTATCCAACCTGGACGAAGAAGAGAAGATAGAAGTAGAAGAGGATGCAGATGAGCTGGATTGTCGAGGGGATGGCATATCATCATCTCATTTTAAGAAGAATGATGAAACGACAATAGGTCCAGCGGATGAAAATGTTTAGTTAGAATTAGATAATCTAACAGAGGTTATTATTGACAGAGGTCATACTCTAGGTTTAAAAACTTGAAGATACCTAAGCCTAGACAATTGTTTAAATCCTATAACATCCAGCAAACAAATCATCATCGTTTGCAAGATATTGCAATATAACATCTTTGACCGGCCCAGGCACTTCAATACGACATGCATCACGTCCTCCTTGTGTGCTGGTATCCTCAACTTGACTAATCTTAATCTTAGCTTTCCATAATGCAAGCTCAAAAAGAGATGTGGCCGCCTTCGTTTCATAGTATGTGATGAGGTTGATAACCGGATCGAGTCTCTCTTTGACAGTAACCCACCAAGTCGATGACATATCAATGTCTGCCACAGAGATAAGCAGCTCACTACCACTCAATTCGACATGACGCATATTATCTATCTTTCTCTCAATACCCACCCAATGCCCACTCTGAATGATATCGTTTAGACGAGCTGAAGTATAATCAAATTTGAAACTTTCTAATGGGGAATTTTGAAATACATTCTTCTCAATTATCGTCCCTTTTAGCCCCTCATGGAGTGTAACCACCCTCATATTACTACATAGACCAAATGCATTCTGTCTAATCTCCTTCAGAGTACTTGGTAAGCTGACCACTTCTAATGATTGGCAATTCTCAAATGCTTTCACTCCTATCTGTTTCAGTTTCAGTCCTTCGTTCAAAGTTAACTTACTCAAATTCCGACATTTATTAAATGCGCCATTCTGAATGTTTGTAACCGTAGACGGGATGATGACGCTTTCTAATGACGTACAGTGTTGAAATGCCTTACCTCCAATAACTGTAAGCCCCTCATTTAATACTACTTTACTCATACTTCTGCAATCAACAAAGGCGCTAGCCCTAATCTCAGCAACAGTTGAGGGGAGTACAATCTCTTGTAAAGATGTGCTTCTAAATGCCGCCTTCTCTATCGTTTTCAACCCATCATTAAGTACCACTTTCCTTAGGTTATAACATCCATCAAAAGCACCCTCACCAATCTCGATAACAGTTGATGGTAAGTTAATACTTTGTAGTAATTCGCAATTCTGAAATGCTTTGTATCCTATCTTTTGCAATCCTTCATTTAATACTACCTCTCTCAGTCTACAACATACAAATGATCTGTCATTAACTACAGTAACACTAGGATGAAACTGAACATGTGTTATTGAAATTGTTTCATCCAAGTTAAGTCGAGGATCTCCCCCCGTACATTCAAACATCACTATCTGAATTTCATCATCATTATTCATGTTTTCTTTTGTGCACAAGATATGTGCTTTTTGTCAGTACGATTTTCGATTTATCCGCTAACGCTGTATCCCCTTAGTATATCCTTATCCTACAGTACGTATCACTAGCGGCTTATTATATGGGCATCCAAAGCAGTAGAGCCAATCTCAATAAACAATCTTGCTTTAGACGCCCCTCTTCACGCCTCTCGAGTCTCGAGTTGATAAAGATACCGGCTAGCGAACACTTTTCCTTCATTTTTCACCACAAAAAAAATGACGTTGCCCAACAATCTGAACCATTGCAATAAGCCTCTTTGAATCTACATAGTATATCGTTAATATTGCTTATAACAAATAACAATACAGCTACAAAATGGGAGGAGAACCACGTAAACCAACATTAATCGAATCAATGGCATGCGGTGGACTCGCCGCTGCATTTGCCGTAAATTTCACCCATCCAATCGAATTAGTTAAAACACGTATGCAAGCCTCGGGAGGGTCAGTCGGTGGTACAGTCAGTGCCGTAATGAAAAATGAGGGATTATTAAGTTTCTGGAAAGGATTACCATTTGCTTATGGTAGAGAATTGAGTTATACTAGTATTAAGTTGGGTGCTTGTAAGTTATATTTTATTATGTTTGTGCATATGATATGCACTTTTTTTGCAACGGAAGATTCAGCCCTTTATCTATACTGCAATGGGTATTGCTGTATATTATACTCGTGTTTTATACTTATATATGTCTGACTAATGTATTATCTTCTCGTTTTCTACCGTCCGTCGTTTCTCCGCCTCAACATCTCCACACAAATCTAACACAAAAAATAAAAACACATAATAATAACTTACACATACAACTAAATAGATGCACCCGTACGTAACATGGTAGGAGCAGGATCACCCGATTCACCATGGTATTTAAAATTCTTCGCCGGTGCCTTAACCGGTGGTGTCGGGTCAGTTGTCGGTAATCCATTCGATGTATGTAAAACATTAGCACAAACAAATACAGATAAAACACTAAGCTTGGGTGGATTAGTAGGTGGGATGTATCGTGATCAGGGTATTGCTGGATTTTATCGTGGTGTGCAAGTGAATATTTTAAGAGCATGTGTTTTGAATGCAACAAAGATGGGAGTGTATGATGTTACCAAGGGATATGTCACCCAGGCCACAGGATGGAGTCGTAAGGATGTTAAGACATCATTCGCTGCTGCATTCGTTGCTGGATTCTTCATGACAGTTACCGTGGCACCGAGTGATATGATCCGTACCAAATTAATGAATCAACCCACTGATGCTAAGTTATATGATGGATTTGTTGATTGTGCAAAGAAGACAATTGCCGAGGGTGGCGTATTGAGTTTATGGAGGGGTTTCATCCCAATTTGGGCAAGATTTGCACCACAGGCTACTATCCAATTGTTAATGATTGAGGTTATTTACAATGCTGCTGGATTTAAGGGTATCTAAAGAGGATGAGATGGGATGTGAGTGGAATATGAGTAGGCAGGATGATATATGAAATTAAGTTAGTTATAGATGTGTACTTAAGAGTCACACGCCGCCACCCTTGATAGATACAAACTATAATCTATAACCTTATCTTCTGCCTGACGGCTGACCGAGTATAGAATCATAGCCGCTGGTCAAGTCTTTCCATGATACTTCTCTTCCTTTCTTGAGCTAACTGGTACTGAGTCTCGAGAACTTTAATCTCTTCCAATTCTTTCCTAAGGCGTGTCTCAACATACAATAACGGCATACCCCTGACAAATTGATAGATGGACGAGAGTTTTCTTGGCCCGATATTAGGTTCACAGTCCTCTGGCATTGGAATTCTAGATGCTCTCTCAAACCAGATGATCATGAGAGGCAAGACTTTGAATTCCCATTCAAAAAACGGCGTCATATCGAAATCATTATGATTCTGAAGAATCTTGATCATTGCAATTTCATCCTCGTATTCTCTTTCATTTAGACCAAGTATTTGCAATAGATTCTCATTTGAAATGTCCCCCAAGTTTTGAAGAGTGTGGTTGGATAGATAGGTTGCATTGATACTCGATGTGTCACAAAGAAGCTTGGAAATGTCTTGCCATCCTTTTGATGTAATTGAGTTATTCTCAAGACTTAGACTTTCTAAATGACTACTACTCTTCAATGCGGGTAACAAGGCATCTATACCCTCGTCATTGATTTCATTATTGTCAAGATTAAGAGCTTTCAACATGGTACAAGAGAATCGTAGTAAAGTTGACAATGCCATACATCCATTTGTACTAATACGATTCCCATACAACTCTAGTTCCTCTAGACGAGGATGTATACTCAATGATGTTATAATATCTACCATACTCTCATCAGAGATATCATTGTTTAATAGCTCCACATGTTCTAATGATTTGTGTTTACTACTTCCAATTGCCAAAGATAACAAACGCCAACCATCATCTCCCAAAGTACACAGATCTATTTGAAGGTCCGCAAGGGTGGGGCAATTTTCAAAGAAAGGACCCAGCATTGAGAATACCCTGCCACCCAATAGATCCATACCTTCGAAACTTAATATATTAATTGATTTGTTGTTGTTTACACCCTTGAAAAACGGCTCCAGTACTTCTGCAATGCTTGCACCAGAGATAGGTGTTAATGTAAGGCGTATAAAGATCAATTTATTCAAGTAATCACTTTTGCCTATAAAATATCCCAACCAACCCATATCATGTGCGCCCTCAGGAACATAGTCCTCGCAATCTTCCCCATCTTGATCATGTTGATTTTGTATATACAACTGATCATGATCCTCAGGGTTGTTTCTTTTCATACGACGAAGGATAATTCTATTGTTATCATTTGTTGCAATATCTTCTACTTTGATACTATCAGCTTGTGCTTCATACATATGTGTCGTCATCATTTGTTATATTTGTTTTCTGTCGGTCAGTTGGTGTAAATTGATGATTGAGTATTTTATCTATAACAAATACACAACAAAAACTATCATCCTGCCTGCCACACAATATAAAACACTCACTTATTCTTCAATATATATATACTATATACTCAACAGCTAGAAGCACCGGAGACTGTACCTACCTCCTAGCATGTAGCCTACATCAATCGCTATGAGTAGCTCCTAGTACTATGTAATTGCTCAACTATCGTTTCATCACTAACTGGCTTTTTAGCACTTGGGCGGTATCCTACCTGTGCTGTGCAAGGTAATGTAAAGAATATTATGAGGTGATAACCTTTCCGATCTCAAAAGCAACTTCTGCTCTTTCCATCATCCATCACTTTTTTTCACAAAGACTTTTTTCACCATGACGCACATCCCCCTATCTTATTCGACGCTAGCTCAATGACAATCAATGATCGGTATTATATCAATCCAGTATTATAATTCGCACCTACTCTTCTATAACATTCGCAATTATTAATACTATCACTACTGTTGTTGCTAAGAAATGTATACTTCTATCCGCCCATCAAAAAAATGATAGATGATGATGAACAGAGTGGCCGGCTCCATTTGTGAAGCCGATGAGGTATCCAATATATATCTATGTGATAACCATCAACGATTGTGTATTAATGAAGCGCCGGATGGTGTTTATATACCTCCCATGCTCGAGATAGAGCTGCATCGATGACATGCGCTACCTCTCTCATTTTTCGAAAATTTGTAGTCCTATTACAACTCTACACGAAACAATACTGGTATAACAACAAAGATAACATACTACAATCAACTTCAGATATAAGAAAACATATTCTACAGCATATCTTCTAGTTCAGTTTGGCCGTATGGGGATATTGAGAGGATCCGATAGAGGTTGATCGACAAAATGTACATATGATATGCACAAAAGATGTTATGTTTGCATCATCCTACTGTACAAATGATCTGGGAGTGATTGGATGAGCATTATTAAGGTATTAGAAGACGGACAATCGAGTTATAGCCCAACAAGGAGGGTATTGGATTGCAATATACTCGTATGATACACACGACAACATATTATGCATAGAAAATGCATAAGAATCATCCCACAACATACCCCAAACCAGTTCATGTTGCAATAAAGTAGATTCTGCACATTGTCTCACCCTGGTGTATCCTCTAAGACATTTAAGATGAAGAAGTGACGAATGAGAGGGGGTACTATTAAGTACTATCGGATGCTGAGTATGTAATTCAGCCTTAGCTTTATAATATTATAATCAATAAGACTTAATATCGATACTCTCTACAATCTAGCTCTCGCTACAGCACCATGCCGTGGTAGAAGATCAACTATCCCGTTGCTGCGTCGCAAGACGATGGTGGTGAGATGCTTCTATGACTATGGGGCTCAACCAAGAAGGGAAAAGACTATTAGACGGCGAAGGCGAAGATATCACCGAGGACCAAGTCTTTCCACGATACTTCTCTCCCTCTCTTCCATCAACAACTTTCGTTGCCTAAATTCCTCTTCCATTTGAGCCTGTGCAGCTTTTATTTCTACTAATTCCTGCCTGAGACGAGTCTCCACATACAATAGTGGCATACCTCTAACGAATTGATAAATTGACGAGAGCTTCCGTGGACCGATATTAGGCTCATAGTCCTCGGGCATATCAATTGCCGATGCTCTTTCAAACCAGTTAATCATAAGAGGCAAGACTTTGAATTCCCATTCAAAGAACGGCGTCATATCAAAATCATTATGATGCTGTAGAATCTTAACCATTGCAACTTCTCTCTTGTCGAATTCGTATTCACCATTTAAATCGAGTAAATGACCAATGGTGTTAATTTGATCTGTGCTCATGTTTTCTTGTTCTATGCTCATCCCTCCAGTCACTTGACAAAGGAAATGATTTGAATTGAAGGTTGAGTCGATACTCGAGGTGTCACAAAGAAGTTTCGAAAATGATTCCCATCCTTTTTCAGTAATTGCATCGTTACTACTCAGGCTCAAGTTAGTCAGAGAGAAGTTATTTCTAAGGGAGATTGCAATTTCAGCTGCTGCTTCATCATCAATAGTGTTATTTGCAAGAATCAGGGTCAATAAGTTACTGGGAGCTTTTAATATACTGGCAAGGTGCTTCCACCCTTTGGTTGTAATGGATGGATTATCATACAGTCTCAATGTGTATAAAATCCTGCAATTCTTCAAAGCAGGTACTAAAGCATCTATCCCTTCATCATCTAATTCATTATTGCCGAGATCAAGAGTCTGCAATCGAGTAACCGAGTGTTGCAGTAACGTTGCCATTGCTATACACCCATTTTTTTCGTAGAAGGTTCTCCTCAAAGTCAATCTCTTGTAACTGACGATGCATACTCAGTGCTGTGATGATATCAACACCCTCGAAATTATTGCTTACTAGAAACAACTTAGTCAATGAACTGTTTTTGCAACTGCTAAGTGCCAACGCAAGTAGACGTGATCCTTCGTCCCCCCAATCACAATGAGATATACTGAGAGTAACAAGTTTTTTATTGTATTCAAAGAAAGGATCCAGTGCTGTGAATATACTGCCATTTAATAGATCTACATCATCTAACGCTAATTTTGTAATTGATCTGTTGCGGCTTACTCCATTGAAGAATGGCACTACGACATTACCATTTAATTGTTCAAACCTCGTAATGTTCAGCTCATGTAAATTCTTACTTTTGCCAATAAAGTACCCCAACCAACCCATATCCTTAGCGCCCTCAGGAACATAGTCGATATATTCTGCTCGCTGTTCATCATGCTCATTTTGGATCCATAACGTAGGGCCGTTGCGGCAGCAGTTTTCATAGACTATTGGCTTGTGATTCGATGCCTATAATATTATTGCAATAGTATTGAAGGTTTGTTTTGCCGC
>Ga0214480_101248_pt1 | contig 11250 bp, 6 predicted proteins | sample M1_20Mar14CPVII9_3_FD_165042 | JGI IMG/M metagenome (GOLD analysis project Ga0214480, IMG submission 165042) | Marine eukaryotic communities from Monterey Bay, California, United States - M1_20Mar14CPVII9sort6BwellE17 | ecosystem: Environmental > Aquatic > Marine > Unclassified | place: USA...
GGTAATTGGTGCCGGTCCATCTGGATTAGTAGCTGCCTATTTCCTCGAGTCTACAAACCATGATGTAACTGTCGTGGAAGGTTCTAGTAGTATCGGCGGTAGTTTTCAGAACAAGGCATATGACAACTGTCGATTGGTATCATCAAAGTACTTGACGGCCTACAGCCATTATAGAATGCAAGAAGATACAGTCGATCATCCAAGTGCACAAGATTATGTTGCCTATCTACAATCATATGCAGAGAAGTTTGGTCTACTCAAACTCATCAAGTTTGGCTGCAATCTTGTGTCGGTGAAGGATGCTGAGACAACTAAAGAAGATACAACTAGCAAATATGAGGTACAATATACCAACTCAAGCAGCAAGGATATCATCACAGAGCAATATGACATCGTGGCTGTTTGTTCAGGCCTTCACAACACACCCTTTATCCCTGAATTGTTTCGACCTTCGTCTGATACTAAGAACGACATGTCTAGCAAGTTCAAGGGTACTATCATCCATTCATCCGAGTACAAGGATGCATCAATCTTTGCAAACAAACGAGTTCTTATCTTGGGTTGTGGAGAGACGGCAATGGATATAGCACATAGAGCCATCATGAATCCGGAAACTGAATCAGTGGCACTGTCCGTCCGACGAGGGTTCCTCTCTATACCTCACAACTTGGCCAGGGACCGTCCACTTGACGTATTCATTACTAATCTATTTGAACATGCCTATGAGCATCCGTGGATACATGCACTAAGACTCCGATGGTGGTTATCAACAATCTTTATACGACTATTCCTCTTTCTTACTGGAAGTAGTTGGGGATTTAACCAATGGGCAGCACCAACAAAACCTGTTAAACGAGGCTATCACATCATCAACAAGAGCCATGCAGCAATGAGTCACATGAATGTACCAATCAAGAGCCAATCAATGTGGGGACGGATGTGGATGTGGGTATATGGTGAGACTGATCTGAAACCTATTAAGACATTTCATCAAACACAAGTAGCAGGTGTTGAGGAGGATGGCATCACCGTAAAGTTTAGTGACAGTCGGTCATATGAGGCTGACTTGATTGTATTGGCAACGGGTTACAAACAGTCCTTTCCATTTCTTGATGACAAGATACGCCATGACATTCGAGAGGAGAGCTTAACAGATGATTCATCTACGACCTATTATCTCGAGGAAGACTACTTGCCAAGTGAACACTTCATAGTATCGAAGTCACATCCTCGATTAGGCTTTATTGGGTTTATACGTCCGAACGTGGGTGCAATTCCTCCCATGTCTGAATTGCAAGTGATGTGGTGGTTAGAACATATGAAAGGTAGAACAAAGAAGCTAACAAAGAAGACCGGACCATCTTCATACATGGTCCTTGGTCAGAAGTATCGATATGGAGTTGATTATGGCAATTACATGCATCGTGTGGCAGAGGAGATTGACGCCGCGCCAACTCTCACAACTTTGGCCAAGTCGAGACATCCCATCAAGGCATTATACACCTATTGTATTGGTCAAAGTATGATATCCTTGTTTAGACTTCAAGGCCCATATAAATCCGAGTTATGTTGGGAAGTAGTAACAGGAGAGCTTTGGAGGGTATGCGTTAAACGAGGCGTATTGGAAAATTGTGGATTACTATTCATGACTTGGTTATCACTGTTGATGAATATCACGGCCTGTGTATTGGAGTGCGTCTGGTGCATCATCATTTTCCGGAAACCAAAGTTCTTTGTCCGATATTAGTAGTTGAAGAAGGTTGAATTAGAGGGAGAAGACAGAAAAGTAAAAAGATCGGGGTATCCTTTTTTGGGTGTAAAGAAGATATATGTTTCAACAGTAGGAAGGCAGATAAATGAATAGTAGTATATGTTGGATTGGTAGTCCTATTGAATGAGTTAGTGATTAGATACAACGAGTTAAAGGTGATGCGGTATCCTTTTGGTATCTTTTGTCCTCATCTCTTGAGAAAGAATGGAAGTGCCTGAAGTGATGATCGATGACGATGGCACGCATCCATCCTCAAGAAGTAGAAGCACAACATATATATCACACACAATCCATTGCTAATCAAAGGCATAGGCCAAGCATAACAAATAATGGGAAAAGAGGAAACTCGATTACTAATAGAATTCAACAAACAATACAATAAAGCAATGGTTAGTGATAAAGATATTACAGAGACTGAGGTTCGAGGATTGTTCGATTTATGGAACGCTGCCTTGGCTACTGGTGATTCAAAAGTTGTTGCTGGTCGCTATACTAAGGTGAGATTAGTATATAATATGTATGATGTATATGATGTATCATTCGCCTTTATTGTTTCTCATCGTCATCGATATCCTCCTCGATATTATTGCAATTGCAATGCATAGTCACCAGTACTTTTACCAACTGTATCAGACGTACCACGGAAAGATTTCGATTCAGTAAAGGATTACTTTGATAAGTTTTTACTTAATAAGCCATCGGGAAAGATCATCGATGGTGATATTAACATTGGTGATGGTTGGGCGTCTGATGTTGGTATCTATGAGGTATGTAACTTTAGTTTTTGTGCATATGATAGGAGCATAATGATCTGTACACAAGATATGTACGAGTTGATCATCTAACTTTGTACCTTTATAATCTATTCATAGTTCACGATGGGCACTACTGGTGCCAAAGTTAGAGGCCGATATTCTTTCAACTATGTCAAGGAGGGTAAGAAGTTTACATCCTCATATCAAGTGTCTTCTACATTCTTCTTCTAACGTATCATGTCTTACATTATTGATATCTTACTACACTATAAGATGGTGTTTGGAAGATTCAACACCATCATTCATCAGTGTAAGTGTATTATTGATCTATCATCCACATTCATATGATTGTACAAATCTCATGTCTCACTAAACCTCCATCGTAGAATGCCTGAAAGTAACAAAGCTCAACCAATCACTGAAGAGGAAGTACGTGGTTTGTTCCAGCTATGGAACTCTGCCCTTGCAACGGAGGATCCAGATACTGTTGCTAAACGATATGCCGAAAAAGCCGTCCTTCTCCCAACTGTTTCCGATGTCCCCCGTACTGACTACGCCTTGATCAAAGACTACTTTGTAAACTTTTTAAAGAAGAAGCCAACAGGTGAGATTTTAAGTGGAGATGTTATTATTGGACATAACTGGTGTCAAGATGCTGGTATTTATGAGTTTACCATGGGTACTACGGGTGATAAAGTCAAAGGAAGGTACTCATTTGTTTACGTTTGGGAGGACGGACAGTGGAAGATTTCACATCATCATTCATCTGTTATGCCCGAGGCATTACTAGGACCAGCTCCCAAGCCAGTAGTATGAGGATGAGGAGGGGAAGAACAAGTCATGAGGAAGAAGAGGAAAGATGTAGACACAGTATGTTATTAAAAACATTATGCTAAGGTAACATCAATCATGTACGGTATTAGACTCTAACTTCTGTAAGTAAGAACAAGAGACCTCTATAGGCCGTGGCAGACTCACCAGCAGGAGCCTCCAACAGCCACTCCTTCAAATTCGAATTCCTTCCATGTACACCAGTCTTCACTCTCACACTCTTCTTTTGTTCTCAAGGTATAACATATCTCCCAAGGTCGAGGTCGATCTGGGAAAGGAGGTGGATCTGGGAAAGGAAAACCCGATCGCTCAACAGAAACAAAAGAAGCTTCATTGGCCTCCTCCGCATCATCCATATCTTTGGCACTAAAACATTCTTCTTGGATTGCTCTGACTTCACTATCAACGCCTAAACGAGCTCCCTGGTTACGAGCCCTTCTAGTGGAGCTTCCTTTATTAGGAAACTGGCTATTCTTGATCTCATTGCCAACTGGATTGATGATACCACTCCAGGCATTTGAACAAGTTGATCCTTCATCCTTCCACCACTGTTGCAAAGCTTGTTGACCAGCCTTGAATCCACTTGCAACCGAGCTATTGGATGTTGGACTTCTTGTTGGAGAGCGTGTAGGCTTCTGAGTCTTTGAAGCTTTGGAAATGAAGGATGCTTCGTAATCTTCCAACCTGTATGCACTTGATGTGTCTGAGCTATCAAGGGCAACAAAGGAAGCTTCTTCAGCAAAGCCACAGGCTGTTCCTCTGAGAGAGCCTCCACAGCAACCAGCCCAACTCAGACAATCCCGATGTATCTGCTCCTTAACACAAAGGTCGAATCGGTATTGAAAGAACTCGGGCATGTCGTCACACCAAGTACACATTTCGTCTCTATTACACTCTTCCCTTGTGGGCGTCGGCTGCCAGTGGAACATAGATGCGGTAGAGACAAAGGAAACTTCGGCCTCACTTTGGTCGCTCTTCTTGTTTATGCATTTGCCACCAGACCAACGGCAATTGCCTCTTTTCATACATGAGTTTAAGGTATTGGCCGAGCCACACTTTAACGGAAGTTTGAGCATATGGGGGCTTTTTCCTTTGGCAGATTCGGCGGAGACAAAGGTTGAAGATTCATCATCTAGATCAGGCCAAGTAATGCCAATTAAATGATTTACCGTATCCTCACATTTATCTCCCAAGTCACGGATATCACCAGCTCCAGGCTGCCTACAACCCCATTCATTGATTATGTTTCGGAAAGTGTCTTCACTCTGACAAGTTTGAATAGCCACCTCTCGACAGCCTTCGTCTGACGCTGGAATCCCTCGAGGGAATGGTGATGAGCACCAATGTTGGCTGATGATTAACTCGGCGGCATTGTTCCCGTCTCTGATACAGTCTGCATTTACTACACTTGATGTGGCGGCGGCAAGTAATGCTACTATAGATGACTTGACTACAATATTCATTGTTGTTATTGATATTTGTCCGGTTGAGTTAATATGTTTGATACTGTTGTTGTGTTAATTTTGATTGCTTTGGCTTTGTGTTCCTTATTGTTTTGTAGAGTTTTTATTTATGAGACTTTTATCGAGTACAGAAGTATACTACCATGACTTGATATAGATCAAGAGCAAGATAGTGCCATATGTTGAGTCCTGACTTGAGTAATCACAAGACACTATTATTCCCACCTATGGCTGGTCTTGCTTTGTGGTATCCTCCATATTTTGTAATGGTATCTTCTCAGCTTCTCGAATGATATTGATATAGATGATGATAGACGCGCTATATTTGGTATTAGTACTCTCGACCCATCTGTATCAGAGGCAAGGAGGCGAGGTAGACTTATTCGAGTACCTCTTCTAGAATCCACATCGGTATCTTTTTGGGTATCCTTACTTCAGTACTCTTCACTTCTTCTCTTCATAAATACCCTGCCTCGTTATCTTTTCATATTGTAATAATCAAGCACTCGTTCTGATACTAAAATATTATTCATTGATACCCGCCTCTCTAAATATAGACCATTAATACTCTTCACACGGCTCAAACTAACATAGGCTTGACCTACCTCAAAGCAACTACTTATATCAAGTATAGCCCGTGTTAAGGTTGATCCTTGAGACTTGTGTACAGTCGTTGCCCAGCTTAATTTCAGTGGAACTTGTTGTCTAACAAACACACCTGGACCTATGAAACGATGAGGGGTGTGATATGCATGAGGGGTGTGAGAATTGCATTATCATATCATCCTGAGTATGACATGCAAACTACTCTCAAACGACAACGATACGTAACACTCACCTCCATCAGGATTATATCTAGTTGCCTCAACTCTGGTAATCTTTTCAATCCGACCATTATCAAATCGTACGGTGGGTACTTGATCTAAATCAAAACTTTCAACAACACCTCTACTACCGTTGACTAGACTTCTATCACCACTTTCCATATCCTTATTCCGTGTTAGCATCACTTGTGCCCCAACCTTTAATTGAATCTCATCGGGTAATTCACCAGCAATACTAATCTTCATATTCTTTTTAATAGATGCCAATGTCCCCATGGGCATCATCTCTTTCCACTTATCAATAGCAGTACAAGTTACAACCTCACCTTGCAACTCATCAAGACGTGCTTGATTCTCAGCATCGACGTCACGATTATGTGTATATATTCGTGTGGGAACAATCCCATCATTTGGTAGAGGATGCTCTGGACTAATCAAACACTTTTCATTCAAATCTCTTATTATATTGGATGTTACCTCACCAACCCTTACCATATTCAGAAACAACTCAAACTTACTACCACTATCCTGTCTCAAGGCTTGCTTTAATTGAAAGGTATTCACATCTAATTCAAGCTCCTTCCATACATATGAATCAAAACAGAATGGACGACGTTGTTCATCAAAATCTAATCCAGGAGTTTGATACTCTCGTTTCACAATTGGTGGTAATTGATGAAAGTCTCCAACAGCTATAACTTGCATCCCGCCCATTGGTAAATCCCCATGTTTACCACCATTTCGTACCTCTCTCACAACACTATCAATAGTTTCAAGTAAATCAGAAGATAACATACTAACTTCATCAATTAATAAAACATCTGTCTCATCTATTCGTTTCATGGCACCCTTATTCTTTTTTACCTTATTAATTAATGAGGATGTTGATCCGGTACCTAATCCTATCCCGAAGAAGGCATGGAGTGTTGATCCACCGATGTTAATTGCTGCCACACCCGTGGGTGCTGTTGGTACACATTTACGTTGTTTCTTTTCTATGTCTTCCTCGATATTCTCTTCTTGATTTTCATCTGTGCCCGATGCCGCCACCTCAACCCCCACTCCACTACTCAAGGATTGGATTATATACTTACTAACATGAGACTTACCAGTACCAGCTGCACCACTAATAAAAACATTCTTTTGATACTTAACAGCCTGTATGGCCGCCTCTTGCTGTTCGTCTGTTAATGAATCTAATGTTATCGGTTTTGGTCTTGGTATTGCACTCTTCAGTTGCTGTTTACCATTCCCTCTAGGAAAAGAAGGAGAAGTAGTGGGTAATAATTCACCAGTGTATTGTGATACAATGTTTAATATATCATCTCCAAACATTTCCAACTTTTTAGGCCCGATACCTTTCACGGCTAGTAGTTGTTCATTATTGGAGGGTAAGGTTGAACAAATTTCATTTAATGCTGCGTTTGTAAAGATTGTATATGCTGGTTTGTCGAGTGGTGTTGATTGATTGATACGATATTGACGTAACTTTTGTTCTAGTTGTGATCGTATATCTTTTTGTTGTAGTGATGCCTTGGGTTTTGGTATTGATATCTCATCTCCATCATTATTCTCCAGTGACAAATTATCATTATCTTCGAGCATTTCTACAGGAATGTTGGTATCCTTATCTTCTTCTGACACTTCCTCTTCAATTAGCAAATCTACGATATGATCATATCTATTGACAAGCTGTTCTTCTTGTTGCGCTTGTACTTCGTCCATAACTATACTACTGCTGTTACTATTGCTTGAGGCAGAGGTAGCCCTAAACAATGTTGGTGCACCAAAATTTTGTGAAGTATAGATTGCGGTTCTAAAGTTATACTGTGTCGGAACAGCATACCGACTACGGCGGCCAGCCGATACTGTTTGGAAGGCACGAACAACTTGCATGGTACCACGACGAGATATCATCATCATATAAAGCAATGTGGATATCAATATTGATGTAATTTTATAAAGTTGTAATGATGATGTGTAATTTTTCATTCTCTCAAAATGTTATGATATTTTTTTTCAAGATTGCATATACCAACTCTCTTATATATGAGTTCTGCAAAAGCAAGCACTTAATTGCAATTGAGGTAGGGTTGATATGGTTTGATACATAAAGGGTTTTGACTGCCGACTGCCGTCCAGTTTTCATGTGAGAAACTCTTTAGAGGGAAGAAGATGGAAATGCTTACATGTGGAATAAAATGCCCATTGCCCTTGCTGCGAGAAGCCGCCGCCCTTGAGTAACCCCATAGATTACCCTCGACAACATCCATACAAAGCAAATACATAGCAAGCGCTGTTTTACTACCCTTACTATTATATATAGACTACAGTTATTATCATCTTGACCCTCTACTGAAGTACTTGGTTGTATAACTTTAAGATATACCGCGCAACTACACTTTTAATAAAAGTAGGTTACCAACTCATACGCTACTTTGATACACTGTATTATAGACTTCAGGTACGTTTATATATATTGCAAAGATTGTCAAATTTAACGTTCGGATATGCTTGATAAACGGAAGAGTACGTGAGATTAAAGGAGTGCTGATTTATGATTTGTTTGAGGTCGATGGAAAGTTCGATATAGCTATGGTCTGCCGCTCTAGAGTTAGATTGTTTGCAAACTTCTCTAAGTTTGAGATGAGATAATAGATGTAATATTGCAATTCATGTCCTTATAGATCAGTCTATCTAAAGTGAACAAATAGTTGCATTTGGTGTAGGGGTTGGTTGTTTGGGTCTTAGCTCGAAGGATAGGTGATGTGAGATAAAAAGTGCACAAGATGTGTTCAAAAAGAGAATTTGGGGTAAAGGCCATATGATGAGGTGCTATGTTCAGTTATGGTTGATGCCTTCGTATTATACTGTTCTGTCTGTTGGTTCCGATTATAGAATCTCTTATCAATAGATTTACCCGATCACACATCTGATCTTTTCTATCTTCTTGCCACATCTCAAATACAGCTAACCAAAACACAAATCATAATCAACATACCAACAACATGTCCTCCACAACAAACAATACAGCAACATCTAAATCAACATTAACAACCTGTCCATATCTTGATACAATTGACCGTACAGTACTCGACTTTGATTCACCCGATCATGCCTGTTCCGTAACACTTGAATCATCACCACATATCTACGCCTGTTTAACATGTGGCAAATTCTTCCGTGGACGTGGTAAACAAACACCAGCATATACACACTCCGTTGAAACTGGCCATTCGGTATATATCCATTTAACCAATGGATCATTTTGGTGTTTACCAGATACACAATATAAAATATCAACGAATGAACCTAGTTTGCAAGATATTAAATTAGCATTACATCCCAAGTTTACAAATAATGAAATTGCAAATTTAGATGCTAATACGGAATTGGCACGTGATTTATTTGGTAGACGATATTTACCGGGTTATATTGGATTGAATAATTTGAATTGTACTGATTATTTAAATGCAGTGGTGCAAGCGTTGGGACATGTTAGACCATTGAGAGATTTCTTCTTAAGGGTTGGTTCTGAAGATGTGAATATGGGTATGGATATTGATAATGGCAGTGGTGGAAAGAGATCAGCATCATCTCAACTAGCATTAGCAGCTGCAAACCAAACACCCTATGCCAACTTTTCACCACTTGCCAAATCATTCAGTCTCCTCTTACGTAACATGTGGTCATCACATCGATTTAAATCAAGTGTTGATCCACACATGCTCGTTCAGGCCGTGTCAGTAGCATCGAATAAGAAGTATCATGTTGGTAAACAAGCCGAGGCTGGTGAGTTTTTGGCGTGGTTATTACATCAATTACATGTTGGTGTTGGTGGAAGTGTCAAGAGTAGCAGGAAAAAGAAGAAGAAGAAGAAAAAGAACAAGGAGGGTAGTGCTTCTGCCGCTTCTAGTGCCAGCAGTGGAGGTAGTATTATTCATGATACATTCATGGGACGTGTAGAGATGACAACGGTAGTACGGAGGAGGAAACGGCGGGGTGAGGATGCGGCCTTGAAAATGCTAAATCAGGGTGGAGCAGCATCATCATCTGCCGCCGCCGCCGCTAAGAATATGGACGAAGATGAGGATGATGACAGAGATGGAAGTGATGACGAGGAGACGATTGAACGTAAACAAAAGAAGCGTGAGACTGTACAATCATTGGCTAATGAAACAGTGATAGTTGAAGAGGAGACTGTTACCGAGACGGACTTTTTGCAACTGACATTAGACATACCCGAGAAGCCATTGTTCAAGGATGATGATGGTGGATTAGTCATCCCACAAGAACCATTGGTTAATGTATTGAGAAAGTTTGATGGGGTATCATTTAGTGATGTATTGGCAATGCAGCAGCAGCAGCAGACTAGTATCGAGAATGGTGGCGATGGGACGGTGGTATCAAAGAGGCGGCGATACCAACTCAAGAAGTTACCAAACTATCTCATACTACACTTGAATCGATTCAAGCGGAATGGATTCTTCATTGAAAAGAACCCGACGATTGTTATGTTCCCCGTCAAGAACTTTGATTTGAGTTCCTATGTCTTCCCCGAGGGTGGTAGAGATAAGGTCCCTTCGGTTGATGAGGTGAAGGGTATGAGTGTAAGTAGATTGTTATATATCTGATATGTGCATATCATGTGTTTGCGTTACCGTATCTCATACAATTACTCCTTTCCTAATCATTCATACACAGATTAAGGAACTCAAAAGCATGTTAATCAAGTACGGTCGTGCTGATATTGCCAATAATGCAATTGAGAAGGATGAGTTACTCCAACACTGCTTAGAGTTCATCTCTACTAGTCTTCCCGATATCTTGGCAGACAAGTATGATCTCGTGGCAAATATTACACATGATATTCCAGTAGAGGTTGGACGAGAGGGGAAACAGCGTAACCCATTGGAGGAGGGGAGTTATAGATGTCATGTTCAGCATAAGGCTACCGGACAGTGGTATGAAATTAAGGACTTGGATGTTAAGGAGACTATGCCTCAATTAATTGGTGTTAGTGAAAGTTATTTACTCATCTTTGAGAGGAAGGGTGTATAAGGGACGAATCGATGTGACTGATACAGTGACGATCTTCTTCTGTACCTTTTCGGTCGACAATGTTGTCTCCAGGAGTCCATTCCAAAGAGATGAAACAAGTTCTGATACCTCTTAGTAACAGTAACATATTAGTAACATATCTTATGTTCTGTTCTATCCATTATAATATGATCCTACCAAAGAGAAAATAGATCTCAAATTGTATATACCAATCAACAAATACAAAACCAATAGACCCTTTCTTCTGAAATCATAATCATCTACTACTATCATCTTATGACATAACGGTAACAAATCATTTGCTCTTGCCAATTTACCAAATCTACTAATCTCTCTTTCGGAATAGAATAATGTTCTAGCCTGTAATTCAGTTAGATATGGACGTGTATATACTTTTGTTACTAATAAAGGAGAGGGTGGTGATGTAGTATCGGCACCATCTATGAAGTGTACACTTCTGTGTCTTTTGAGTTGACGATTCGGTTGCCTATTATTTGGATAGTAGCAACAGCTATCACTTAATGCTCTCGTATATGTATTGGTAT
>Ga0214480_101249_pt1 | contig 11240 bp, 8 predicted proteins | sample M1_20Mar14CPVII9_3_FD_165042 | JGI IMG/M metagenome (GOLD analysis project Ga0214480, IMG submission 165042) | Marine eukaryotic communities from Monterey Bay, California, United States - M1_20Mar14CPVII9sort6BwellE17 | ecosystem: Environmental > Aquatic > Marine > Unclassified | place: USA...
TTTTGAGAATGTTGCGCCACCCAGTTTGAAAGATGTTGCCAAGGTCTACAAGGGTCCAATTGTTAGTGTCAGTATGTTTGGAGTTCAAGGCGAATCAGAAGAAAGGTTGAGCAACACTACCCAAAAGTCATTATTAAAGTATAAGCATCGGTCAAATGTACGTGTAATCAGTGGCCGAAAGTATATTGATGATATTGGAATGGAGTGTGGTACTGACTTGTATTCTTCGGAGGGTCAGGGCGATTGTACTGAAAACAAAAAGAAGAAGATCAAAGATGATTCGAGGCAAGCGGATCACATGCACCGCTGCACGGGGTTGTTGGGTGGCCACGCGGACCTCATCGCTTGGGAAACTGTAGAGGGCATATACTCCACGCTCTTGTAAATAAGATGGAATACTAGTAATTTGTGAAGCTCGCTTGATGTTGATCCCCGATAAACCTAATATAATGTATTAAAATACCGATTGATATAATTGTGTTGCTATCACTCGCTTTTCTAACTAACAGTTGTCATTATTTGAGCATGAAGACCTGGTCGTTTGGTCTGACTAGATGAGTACCATATTCACTTTACTAAACTAGTCCGCCCAAGCCCTCTTTCGCCTTAACTCTTTCAATTCTAACATGAGCTGCTCATTTTTTTGCCTTAGCTCGCCGTTCTCACTCATCAAGGCATTAATAGATGTTTCAAGTTTATGCATTTTATCATTCTGTTTGATATGCCAAGGAGGTATCATCTTCAATGGCATGGCCAGTGCAAATTGATAGACTGCTGCCAGTTTTCTCTGATCAACATTATCAAGATTATACAAGTTCTCCTTCCCAACAGCCTTCTCGGCTCTCTCAAACCAGGCAATTACGTAGGGTAATGACTTCAGAGTATGTTTATCATTCAAATCCCATCCGAATAGTGGTTTCATATCGTTTGGATGGTATTTCAATATCTTTTTGATCGCTACATGATTCTTATTTACACTACTACCATTCAGATTTAGTAAATATTGAAACTCGCTGCTCTTTGCTCTGTCATCACAAAATACCGTCATGAGGGTGTGATTGGATAAATGTGTGCTGTTAATACTTGATTTATCACATAATAATCTGGTGAAGACATTTGAGAAAACATCAGGATCAAATTGATTGTTGTGAAGACATAGATTCATAAGCCGATGGTTGTTCTCTAAACTACTCGCCAATACTTCAACACCCTCATTATTTATAACGTTGTTGTCTAAATTGAGCTCCAGTGATAACTCTGAATTTTGATCTTCAAGAAGGAGAGCAAGCGTCTTGCACCCTGCGGTTCCAATTCTATTTCCACTCAAATCGAGTTTAAGTAACAGTTTATGTCCACTAATTCCTTCTACTATTGGCATTAATTGTTGATCAGATATCTCACAGTTTTGAAACGTTACTGTCATAAGTCTTGTACACTCCCTCAGAGTATTGGCAACACAATTTCCTTCTGCTGGTAGATTGCAGCGATCAAACTCCAAACTAGTAAGATTGCTGTTTTGCTGATAGACCTTAAATATTTCATGAATCACATTGGTATTACGATGTTTCAGAAATTTTACACTACTGATAGAGTTATTCTGCTTGTTTCCTTCAAAGAATCCTTTGTTTGATAATTGCAATGGAATATAAGGGATAGATTGAAGAGCAGTACCATCACTATTATCACTACCTCCAATCCAAATAGACATTTACTCTTTCCGATGGCTGCTCCAAGCTTACAAAAGTCATCACTTTCTCTTGCTAAAAATGTATATGATGTGCTTCCCATGGTCAAACGAAACCTGGGATGTTCATTTCCACCTACACCTAAACACAAATGAGAGACTTCACGATCATTTTGCTCTACCCTGTGTAAAATCTCCTGAGGAGGTAATCTAATTAATTTCTGTCCATAATATACACGGTCAATAAAGGTAATCGAGAAGTAAAATGATCCTGTTCTCTTCACCTATGTTCTACTATCCTCTTCTCCTTGGAATCTAGTGCACCAGAGTGTTGCAATCTAAATCCTTTTTATAATAGTATATACAAAGTAATCAGTAATCTAATAAGAGTTGATTGTAATGGGAGTCTTCGATAATTAAATGGGATATAAAGAGATGCTGTTGAATTGTTGAATGAGGATAGCTGAAGAAGAGAGCTAGGATCTCATCCCCTTGTCTCCTACAAATAAACCCTACTATAATCAAAAATGAGTGCAGAAGAGGTAGCCAAGGCATTCGTGCAACATTTCTATCAAACATTTGATGCAGGTGTTGATGCATTAAGTGGATTATTTGTGAGTATTAATAAATAAAAATATTTTTCTACCGACCATTCAATATGGTGCACTCTTTGAGTACAAGTATTGTATACTATTTGGTTGTGGTATATATTTAAATGGCATGGATGAATGAATGCTTATATATCATATGTTGTTGTCAAATTATATGATTTGTATGGTTGTATTATTTGCTATCTGTAATTAGTATGCGAAAAACGTGTGGTTATGATTTATGATGAAGGGTTTAGATTGAGTGGCTTGGATATGCTGATGAGGATATCTTGTGGTTATATTTATATGATATTTCGTTTGTACATTTATCTGGTACTTTCGACCACTTACTTTTCATATCTTGTGCACATCAAATCACGCCTCAAACCAACTATCAACAACATTACCAATTAATAATTAACAAACAAAACATCAAATCATAATATAGAATGAACAATCAATGCTAACATTCGAAGGACAACAAGTCCAAGGCTCACCTGCAATAATTAATAAATTAAAATCAGTAGGACAAGTGAAACATTCCGTAAAAACAACCGACATTCAACCATCATCCAATCCTAACGCGATAGTAATTTTCGTTACGGGTGCTATTCAAATTGGTGGTGATAATCCATTACATTTTTGTGAATTCTTTCATTTGGTTGGTACGGCGCCGGGTCAGTATTATGTACATAATGATGTATTTAGGTTGAATTATGGTCTGTAATATTGTGTTTAATTGGGGTTATTAAATTATGATTTGAATTGGGAGCTTTTGATAAAGGGAGGAATATATTTAGTGGCGGCTATATATATAGGATTATGCTTGGTTGGAAATAGTCAAGAGGATAATTAAACGGGGATTTGATTGGTTATTTGAGAAGCACAACACTTATCAAAAAGGGATATTTATGTTTTGTGTAATTGAATGTAAAGACCGCAATTTCTTCTTTAAGTAGAGTATGCACACTCTATAATGCAGCTACCTCTCTATCTTTATTTTCCTTTTCAAAGACTTTCAAATAAATATCCACCTTTCGAATAAATCTAAGGGCAGCCTCCAAATTACGATTGATCAGAGTAGTATTCTTACTTGTCTTCTTCTTTTCGAATGATTCGGGTGTTGCTGACCTCCAAAATCTTCCCATGATAAATCTGATATAATCAACACAAGCAAGTTGATAATGACGAAGAGCTGCAGCTCGTGGATATGCCCACTTCTCCTTGTCACTGCCAACTTGTTTACGATTCATTGCAGCTTCTAAGGCAACCAAATATCCCTCTAGTAACATCTCTTCACCACCATTGTCTAAGCCCTCAGGTAATACAGCATGTACGATATGCATACCAACATCAGACATCCCGAATCCAATTCCAACACAACTAAAATCAATCATGATTGCTTCCCCTTCCTTGTTTGATTCACTTGATAAGAATAAATTCATCGCCTTGTAATCTCCATGCACCAATGTGGCATAGTCATCTCCAACTTGCGGTGTTAACTCATTTGAGATGTACTCAGCCATATCATAGATCCTTTGGCCTAAGTTTACAATACCATCCTTGTTCAATATACTAGTTACCTTATCATCGTTCAGCCCTTTAAACTGTTCACAAAAGTATTCCCAGGAAGCAACCATATTCTCTAATTCTTTGGGGTTACGGAATGATAATTGGTATGATCCACCGGCACTTGATAATCGATCATTGATTGTTTGTAATAATTTTGTATTACCCCATGCCGAGGCGTGTAATTCAGCTACGGCTGTTAAACACTGCAATGCCTGTTCTTTGGAGATTGGTGAATCTTGAAAGTACCCATGTGATGGTGATAGTGATTCAAGTAGAATGTGTCCTCCCTTCTCCTTTAATAGTTGTTGTTTCTTTTGTTGTGCTTGATCATCTTCTCCTTCATCAAAGGGTGATGGTTGTTTTGCATTTGTAGTTGGACAATCCTCGGGTATTAATCCATCCAAATTATAATCAGCATGATGAACGGTAGGTAAGTGCTTATGCAGAGTTGAAGCAGTGGGTGTATTATTCTCATCGGCAAGGAGCAATGGTACAATCTCATTATAAAATCGTACCTCTGTTCGTAAATAGACAAGCGTACGTCTCATATCAGTCCATGATTTATGTGTGTATGATGTTGCCGTTACACGCTTAAGAAATAGTTCAGTCTCTTCGATATCAACATTATCATCATGTTGTTCTTTTGCATTAATCAATAACCGATCTTCTCCTTCGTCTTTTTGAGTATTATCAAACTTTTCAGATACGCAACTCAATGAATGTCTTGCTAAGATGGGAGTACCCTCGGCGTTAGCTTGTACTACTTTACCATTTGATGGTATTGTATATGAAATTATTGTTGGTAATGCATGTTTAAGTATTGGTAAAAGATCTTGTGGTTGTTCATAATTTGTTGTTGCCGCCATGGTTGTGGTAATTTTTGGTCGGTGATATGTATTCTTTGCAATTGCAAATGCTGATATTGGTTCAGTTATATAGATAAAGAATAGATACAGTTGAAGGAGGATATTGAATAGTGATCGTTGCATTGATGGCTGTATAATACTAGATGGGTGGTTACTCTCTAGAGAGGCAGAGGTGTTGTTGTATACCTATGTAAGATATGGGGCATATATTTATGATAAGCAATTCATATTAAACTTCTTACATATGGTACCTTGTTGTAAGCAAATACCGTCGTGCGCACTTGCAATCAATCTAACCTATGCAGTAGTTATATCCTTGGCGCGTCCTTCTATTACAATCACTATACCAACTGCATTGATAACGTTCTTTCGCTAATTATCACCAGTTATTCGGGGTCATCGAATCAACTGCCTCAGTGAGCAATGACCTCTGAATAAAAATATTACATCTCGCGCTACTACTACATATTGATATGTTGCTCTATCAACAATACAACACCAGATAAAGATGATGCAGAACGATATTGATATCGAGGAAGGAGGTGGCAATTCTGCATCTCCAATACAAGATGACTTAGCAGCAACGACGACGACATCCAATTCCAATCGAGATGATAATAATCAGCCTCCATCGACTATTGACATCATGATAAAGAAGAAGCAAGATAATGACAATAGTAATGATGAACAACCTTTAATTAGTAAGATTGATTCTCTTATCAGTAGGTTTAATCGTCCAACTGCTGCTAGTAGTACTATCAAGCCACCGATGACATATAAGTCGTCTTTTTCTACATCTAATATTGCAAAGGTCGATAGTGTGTCACCTCCATCGTCCAATGTATCCAAGTCATCAACAAATGATACCAGTAGCCCCTCTACTACTAGTCCTGATGACGCTACTGATAATATTGATATTAAATCAATATCTACATCAACAACACCTACTACTACTCAAACTATTGAAACGCCTGTGATCACTCAACAAACTAATGAACAACTTACTCCTCAATCGGATGTTGTTGCAAATGATAATATAGATGATAATAAAGATAGTACAATTGAAACATCTCAGGTAAAGGAGATGTCGGATCAAAATACATCATCGCCAGTAGTAGCAGATGTTACTTCTAATCGTGACGAGCAGGGAGATATTTCAACTCCTATAGCCGTAGTAGAATGTTCACATACATCAGAAGAAACGAGGAAGGATATTGAAACAGGTGTACAACAAGATATCAACGATATAGAAGAAGAGGATAAGAATCAAATTACTAGTTTGACGGAGAAGGATATTGAATCACAGACTGAAGAGAATAGTAGTAGTAATATCACAGAAGGAGTAGTAGAGAATACCGAAGAAGTAAAGGAGAGTGCTACTATTGAGGAAGCTAAGGTTTTAGAAACAGAAACAAGTCCGGCAGATAGTGACGAAACAACTCCTGTCGTCAAGGAATCTCTAATACTACTATGGTGGAAACAACGACGTACAAAGATATTGGCAGCTGTGATCTTTATTCTTTTGGGGGTGGCAATTGCTTTGGGAGTATCTCTTTCAATGTCTTCTTCTTCCTCCCAAATCGAACCATTATCATCGACAACTACTGCATTAGTAACCACTTCTTCGCCGTCAGTTAGTATCATCCCAACAGCTCATCCATCATCATTATCAAGTCAAGACGATCCAACTTCTTCCTTGCCGACTCAATCATCAATTGATACATCTTTGGCTCCGTCTACATCAACACCATCAACATCAGCTCCAATTACAAGTCCTTCATTATCACCCTCAACTCTACAACCGACCAATAAACCAGTAACTAATAGTCCAAGTAAGAAACCAACACTCAAACCTGTTATTACAACTAAACCAACTTCATTATCTCCAACTTCAAATCCAGTGTCTTCCTCTTCGACTACATCTGTGGCGGGTCCATTAGATTTTGATGATCAAGAAGATGAGTCGTTGTTGTGTATAGATACTCCCAACTATCTTGACATGTACGGTGGTACTTGTGAGGACTATATGCTTGATGAAAATGAAGCATGGTGTGGAGGATATGGTAATGATGGAGAGGTTGGAGAGACTCCGAATGAGAATTGTTGTGTCTGTAAACAACAGGCAATAACCACCGATACCGAAGAAGAAGAAGAAGAAGTACAGTCAGAAGAGTCTACAGATATTGCTACTGCTGCTGCAACTGATAACGAAGACTTAGATTCCAATAATGAAGACGATCAAGATAGCATAAGTAAATGGTTAGAAGCTCATAACTCGAGAAGAAAGAAATGGCATGAAAATGGAGGTAAAGAATACAATGCCTTGAAATGGTCTGATTCGCTATCTCAAGCGAGTCAGATTTGGGCGGATCATTTGTTAGAATCGGGATGTGAAGACTTCACATTAGCACATGGTAAGATATGCATGCTCTCTTGTACTTGTGTTTGGTGAAGTAGTCACTCCTCTTACTCATTTCACTCTCTTTGCTCACTCATTAGACATGGAGAATGAATATGGAGAAAATTTGGCTGCTGCTTTTGATGACGGCACCGGGTTAAGTCCTGACGGAGTTCTTGAAAGATGGGTAGAAGGTGAAGAGGATTTGATATGGCCTGGGAATATTCATCTAACACAAGTCTTATGGCGAGCAACCACACATGTTGGATGTGCAAGGGCTAGCAAACAAGATAGTAATAGTGGCGGTTTCTTGACATGTCACTCTTATGTATGTCGCTATGCAAGGCCTGGTAACTGCAATATGATTGTAGAGCCAGATAATAATGATTGGTGGTTACCGATAGTGCTCAAGGATGATTCACCGTGTACTCCTGAATGTCCTTCTGATGGTTGCTAGTACACTAGCAATATGGAATGTCAATATGTTTGAGACTGTCAATTACTTGATATTGGCTGCTCCTTGACATAGACAAGGGCAAATCAAAACTTTATATTCATATTTATAATTATAAATGAGGTTTTCAACTAACTAAATGTGTTTAGGTTGGGGATTCCACAAGATATACTAAAGCGAGTAATGAATCATCCTGTGCCCATTTCGCTATCCTATGCCAAGATTAAGGCTCTTTACATCCTATGCCACCAAATAAATTTAAGGCCATAAAATTACTGAGAATTCAAGACAAAAGCTAGTCCGGCATCCACTCTATTGCCCCCCAAGAACATCGCTACCGCTAGTGATAGGTTTAGAGCCTGATTATTGATTCCTCTGTACAAATACTATATGACTAGAAAAGAAACATCAAACCAAGAAGTTATTCTTTCTCTAGCGTCAAATTTGTCCTCGGCATTAATCGTATTTACAACTCGCACTGCCCCAAACCCACTGCCTTGAATCTCGAGTCAACTCGAAGAGCACTACCTAATCAACTTGCATTGCCATTACCTCATTATTTTAATCTCACATTTTTTTTATCAAGCATCATGAACAACTCCGCTGCCACCATGATGATCCCATCTGCAAACGATGTACAAAAGCCTCGTCGGCCACTATCTTCATTCAATCTATTCTATAGGTACAAGAGGCAGCATATGATCCGGTTGTTAGCTTCATCTAATGCTGATGATGTAGACAAGGATGCCATAAGGCTTCTCATCATGACTCCTCCGGGGCTAGAAGAGTACTACAATACATTAGACACAAGATATGCCTCATCTACTCAGACTCAGGCGGAAGTAGATGCTCTTCGTTGTCATCGAATCTGTTTGGAACTCAAGAACTTTCAAGCACGAGATACCAAGAGGTCACACCGTAAGAGTATGAATGGCATCTTTACATTTGTTGAACTAGGAAAGGTTATGCAAACGGGATGGAAGGAATGTGATGATGTTGCTAAGGCCGTCTTCAATAGGCTATCAGAAGAGAGTCGTGAAGTGTATCGTCAGCAAATGAAGGAGTATAATGATTTGTGTAAGGCTTTGGGTATTACCAAGCAGAAGCAGACCAAGAAGACATCCAAGAAGAAGAAGGAGAAGAAGCATACCCGCGATGACGAGTCACCTGCTTTTGCTAGAAGCAAGCCCGGCAAGAAGAAGAAGGGAGAGATTGCCGATGCTCTCTCTCCTCAACCTATGGCCAGGCGTGTATCTTCTGGCAGTCATGAGGATACTGATCATGAGGCCGCCGAGGCAATGATACAGTTTAGTATTCAAAAGAGTACGACCCCATTACCAAAGAAACAAAAGACCGCCAGTGGCCCTCTGAAGAAGAGAGCATGCAGTTTCCAATTCAATGAAGTAGAGCAGATGAATACTGGGGAAGAGTTGGTGCTCACAAGTATTGCAATTCCATCCAATAAAACTGAACAGATGCTTCCCTCCTTCAATGTCAGCTCCACCAACAATATGGAATCACCCTCTTCCAAAGCCAGTGATAAGATCTTCATCACTCCTACATCCATCTGTTCTACGTCTATGGCACGAGTTTATCATTCTAGTCAACGCAGCCCCCAACAAGTATCTTCTAATATCAACAATAGCAGTGATGCTTTCACCTTGTCAACCATTCTTCCTCCGCCAATATACTCAGTCGATACTGAAAAACAACGCTCTATGCTTCAACAGCTGCAGAAGATTCGAGAATTATTGGCTCTTCGAGAACTATTGGTTCAACATGAACTCCCCAGAGCTGCTTGATGAAAGCATGAAGAAAAGACCTAACCAGCGCTATTTGCTTGTATATTTTGTTGTAGGCTTTGTGGTGTGCTAGGCGTAAAACGTAATCATTAAAGAAGGTATCACCATTATAACTATCCCAATTTATACCCATGGCCTAGTTGTCTACTACCTCATCCCTTTCCACCAATAGCGTTGATAGATGAACCCCCAAAATGTTTTTCCTCGACAGTAACATCACTAGGACGTATCAAACCCTTTTTTCTGTCAGCAACAAACCAAATCGTTAATGCCCACCTTCTGTCTTTATCACCATTTACATAACTTGGTGATACATCATGTACTAAACTATCAGACCAGAACATTATCAACCTATCACCTCTAGGAGCAATACAGGTTGTCATATCATTCTCTGGCACATCATATGCACGAAAATATCCCCCGCGGCTGTCATCGTCTATACTCTCGTTTGGATAACTCGGTTGTCCATTGTGCGAACCTGGTGGTTGAATGTACAATAAGGCCGTGAGTTTCCTTCGATCTCCAAGATCATCAGCATTGTCATCATTTGATCCACCCAGATTATCGATATGCTTATCATAATAAGATCCATCACCTAAACAAACAGCTAACTTGTTCGTCTGCTCGTCGCCTGAAAGATGATATGAGTTTGGCAGTATTTGATTTAATTTGGCTGACAGATGTGATGTCAATGTTACAATATATTCCACCAGTCTTGGTGATTTTTCGTATCCTACAGTGCCCCCTTCAATTTGAGTTGATAGTACACCTTTCTTTTCATATGAGATTATGGATTGTGTGTCATCGTCCCATCGTGTCGACTGTGAAGGTACCAATGTAGGTAATAAAGATTCAGCCTCTGCTCTCATGGATTTTATTAATTCATTTCCGAGAAAGTTATCTATCACTACCATATTATTTGGATCAACGTCTAGTGACAATTGACCGTCTGTGGTTCTAGATAATGAAAGTTTTGTAATTGGTGAAAGATCTGCCGCTGCTATTCGTGCTTTTATATGATCCATTCGTCCTTCTGGTGTAAATAGATGATTATTGTTTGGTGCCACCTTATTCTGCTTTTTCTTCTTTCCGTTACCCTTGCCCTTGCTTTTGCCTTTGCCTTTATTGCTACCACCACCAAATCCTGCAAAAGCTAAAGGTAAAGTATGCTGTGGTTTAAAAGCACAACATACTCTCGAAAAAGTTGCAATACAAAGGATACATAGTATCATGGAAATCATGCTTAAATAGAGTTGTGTTTAGGATATAAATCTGAATAAGATATAAATCTGAATAGAGAAATGATATAGAGCTGTGTTGAGTATCAGGCATCACAATCATCACATTTACTCATCTATCACATCATCTATCCATCACCACATTATTTTTATACCTGTAATCTGCTTTCTCTTCATACAACTCCTCTCAAGTCAACACAAAAGAGTAGTATACTGAATATAATAAACTTACTTTTAAATATATATAGCGGTCAATATAAACTACTATCCTCCTCACTTTATTTACCAGCGCGGCTAGAGAGCTGAAGGGGGTTCATTTTTGACTAAATAATGGAGTGAGGGACTTTTGAGAATTTTTGGCGGCGCACCAGGATACCACTCCTAAAAAATACATACAATCATATCTTCTTCTACCACTACTAGCGGCGGAGGCAATAGTTCCACTAATAATGTCGATGATAACCCCCCACCACTATATCTAACCTGCCTACTCATGGGTTATCACTTTCTATACTCGTCGCTACCTGATACGTTCTGGTTATTACCTTATTAACATACAAAGTCCGACGTCAATTTAGTGTATACTTTGCCAATAATGTTGCAATATCCTCTATAATTGGTATGTTTATGGCGTAG
>Ga0214480_101251_pt1 | contig 11230 bp, 6 predicted proteins | sample M1_20Mar14CPVII9_3_FD_165042 | JGI IMG/M metagenome (GOLD analysis project Ga0214480, IMG submission 165042) | Marine eukaryotic communities from Monterey Bay, California, United States - M1_20Mar14CPVII9sort6BwellE17 | ecosystem: Environmental > Aquatic > Marine > Unclassified | place: USA...
GGACGAGCTTCATGATTATATAATTGTGTATCTTAGGAATGAGCTGTGTTAAGGTTTGAGAAGAGAGAAATTGAGAAGGAGTGAGTATATAAACAATATACAGAGATAAACATAGACAAACAGCTTCCATTTATATTCCCTAGACAAATACAATGGTCCAACTATATCCAAATTTTGAGCACATCTTATGCACTTTTTTGAAAACCTATCCAATATTGCCATTCTTTTTCATAAAACACACGGATTAGACTCCAAAGTCTATTTGCAACACTCTAAGAAAATGCATTGAATGATCCCAATTGCCTCTCTCTCTCTACATAGGCATTTACTGCAAAGAAAGATATTTTTCAGCTCTCATGATATCAACAATTCCACGCCCCTAACTAAATAGCCGAGTCCAGAGGACAGAGTCTAAGATATCTAGCAATTAAACTACACGGAGGCTATATGTATCACTCAATGGTATTCCATAGCAATAGCCATAGCATAGATAGCTGTTGCAAATGCCAAGTAAATTTCAGCTTAGATATAACTCTCTCAAGTGAAGAGACTGCATCATCCCACCGCGAGCCTTTACCACGAGAAACCAATTGCAAATTACATAGTTAAACAACAGTCCTTTTATCCCGTGTATAATAGGCGCCAAACGATATCATATCATTTACAGCAGAGAAGGGCAACACACATAATTTTTGCAACTCACCAATTTTTAAGAAAATGTATTGAGTGTATATTATTATGACAATATCAATAGCTTAGACAGCTCTGTATCGAGAGAGTGTATTATAATAGAGTAGCTAGGTAATAGTTTGCACTGTTGTAATGCCGCCGAAGAGAGATTCAACGCTAGTAATCACTGTATCAATAAATCGATGTCATGGCAATCGTCATTCTCTTGGACCAACTCCATATCGACGGGGAATATCACGAGCCCTCTTTTTAAGATACCTTGTAAGATCTTTTCGGTTAATACTATCACCTATTTTAGACATGTAACTATTGTCGCTCAAGTGTAGACGTATCTTTACACAAATTGTAACACGTACTAAGTCCCCCCTTTTGTGCCCCCCAATGATGTCGACTTTTTCAATCAACTCTTCATCCAAACTTCATACATTCAACTCTCAACCTTGCAATAAGTACAAAACAACCATTATACTAAGCAGTATCAGTAGTCGACGATTATTTGTTAAACAATATTATTATCAATATAGCAATATGAAGTTTTCATCAGCATTTATTATAATTAGCAGTGCCAAGGCATTTGCACCAATTTGTAAGTTTTCATTAAGGTTGCTATGTAATGTATATTATGTTTGTTTGTTTCGTATATGCGGTGCTCTTTTATTGAGAAGGGATTGGATAATAGAGTGATTATGTAGATTGGTATGGTGTTGGTGCAGTTGGTTTGGCCGTGGTATAATTAGAGATACATTGCAAAGAAAAGAAATGATTTCTCTTCTCGTATATAATGGTTTGGAGTTGGATAGAGCCACCCTCTCTCTCTCGATTCTGGGAGCATACTTGCATTTATAAACCATTGAAAGTGTCTGCTTTATGGTCTCGTGGTGCGGTGTGCCAGTTCTCTAAAGAGAACTGACGAATTAGCATGTCTTGGATATTGATAATACTGATACGGTATCCGTCTACTAGAATGCAGAGAAGAGATAATACTGGATCCAGTATGCATTAGATTAACAGCATATACAATTCTATGATATGAAATGGTGCTGTTGCGGTTGGTTCGGGGTTGATATCTCAGTTTGGGTGATATCTGGAAAGATTTAGGAAAAAGTGCACAAGATGTGTTCAAAAAGACGGGATATTACATAGTAAAGTGATTGCTGCTTTAGAGAGAGTTGGAGTTGGATATTTTGTTTCTATTTGGACTTGTCTCGGCTATACTTCTTTTGTTTTTGTTGTGGAGTTTGTGGTTTTGGGTATACATACTATATCAAACTTTCAACTGTGAATCATTTCTCTAACCAAACCCCTCTCTTCTTACCCAAATCAAAACTTAGCTACCCAAACACAACATGTATCAAGCACCTCACTTAACATGGCCGACCGACGTGTCGTCGTTACAGGTATGGGAATTACATCCAGTTTAGGTAACAGTCTCGAGGATGTTAAGAAATCCCTACACGAATGTGAACCAGGTATCGAATTTGATCAAGAATGGGCCGACCTCGGCATCAAATCCAACGTTCGTGGTAAGCCACCCGCACTTGATTTTAAAACATTAATCCCCAAAGCACATTTACGTTTCATGGGTGATAATGCCAAATATGCCTATGTTGCCATGCAAGATGCCGTGGCCGATTCAGGATTTAAGGATGAGGAATATCAAGAAAATCCACGTGTATGTGCTATTCTTGGACAGGGTGGGACGTCAATTCCTGATATTGTTGAAACTGTGGATGCAGTACAGGCTGGTGGTCGGTGGAAGAATAAGGTGGGTCCATTCCGTGTTACTCGGTCGATGGGATCGACTGTTAGTGCCGTCTTAGCCACGGCATTTAAGGTACAGGGTATGAGTTTCTCAATTTCTAGTGCATGTAGTACCGGAGCACATTGTATTGGAACTGGGTATGAACAAATTCTGTTGAACAAGTCCGATGTTGCATTCTGTGGTGCTGGTGAGAATGTTGATTGGGACTTTACTAGTATGTTCGACTGTATGGGTGCCTTGTCAACATCATACAATGACACACCCAAGAAGGCAAGTAGGGCATTTGATAAGGCTCGTGACGGGTTCTGTATCGCCGGTGGTGGAGGAGTTGTCGTCCTTGAGGAATTGGAACATGCCAAGGCACGTGGTGCCAAGATTTATGCCGAACTAGTAGGATACGCTGCCAACTCGGATGGGTATGATATGGTTGCTCCCTCGGGCGTTGGTGGAGAACGATGCATGGAACTTGCCATGGCTGATGCCGATGCACATGCTGGGGAGAAGCCAATTGAATACATTAATACACATGGAACATCAACACCGGTTGGAGATCTTGCCGAACTTGGTGCCATTAAGCGACTATTTGATAGGAAGGGATACCAACCCAATGTTGGATCCACGAAGAGTCTTTCAGGGCATGCACTTGGAGCTGCTGGTGTACACGAATGTATCTACTCCATTCTTATGATGAATAATGATTTCATGGCCGAATCGGCAAATATCGAAGAGCTTGTGGATGAGGCCGAGGGTATGAACATCTTAACAGAAAGGAAAGACGGTGCATTCACCCGTGCCATGTCCAACAGTTTCGGATTCGGTGGTACAAATTGTGCACTAGTCTTTGACAAGTATGAAGAGTAAATCTATTTCTATATGTTTTGTCAGTGATCGATAGTAGAACTTTGGGTATATATAGGGGGATATGGCATGACAAAGCAGTAGACGCTTAAGCTAAATAAACGAGACATTTTTCGAACAACTATACTTCACATTAAACTACGACTACACATCCCTGTTAGTTGACACTGACCATTAAGCTCGAGATCATGATAAACAATAATACACCTCTTCCCCATTTCTTCAAGAACTCATACTGGAATAGCTTCGACCCTTTATCTCTGCTACCCGTGCCCTGTCAGCTCCCCCGGCTTCTGCCAATGCAGCAAGCTCATCAATCTTACTTTGTAGAAAGTCAGTAAATAGCACTTGCCGGCCCATATCCTCCTGATTATCCTCCAAATCCTCTCTCACGTCCTCTAAAGCTGTCTCTACTGCAACCTTCTCCTCTTTTACCTTTACCATCTTCATATTCTGTTCATGCTGAATAGCTAGAGCACTCTTGGTTGTATCTTCTGTTCGGGGGCGTTTAGATGATTTTTTAGTATCTGTCAAGTCTACAGCATCAATCGGTTTAGAATTCTTCAGAGACTTCTTTAATGATGCAATCTCTTCGTCTTTGCGAGTAATAGCCGATTTTAGTAAGTCATTCTCTTCTCTTTTGGATTTTAGATCAGCTCTTATACTATCAACCTCATCTGCAGGGTCAAGAATCGATTCAAGCTGCCTTATTTGATTCCTCTGTTGCTTTACTACTGATTTCATATATTCAATCTGCTTGTCTTTCCTCGCAATATCTAATTCGTTGCCTTTTAATTTCTCATCTTTCTTGGCATTATCTTGGGAGATCTTAGCAATCTCTGTATCTTCCCCCTTCAATTGCATCTCTTTCTTTGCAATTGACTGTTTCAGCATAGCAATCTCTTCCCTAGCTAACTTCAGTGCAGCTTCCTTCTCTTTATCCTTTGCTACAATCTTTTTATTATAGTGTAAATCTATCGTATGTATACTCGTGGCTTCCTTAAGTACCGAGGCTACACGAGATTCCGAGCGATTTGCAGCAAGTGCAAACTCCATTGTCAACTGCTGCATACGCGTCTTGAGGGTCGTTGTATCTAAATAGGCCTGGAGGGAGGGAGCTGAGCGGTAGAGAGATACTTCTAATTGTTTAACCATCTGAGGGAATTTTCGTTTCATATTAGGTGAACAATCATTATACTGTTGATTCTTCAACAGCTTGATTCTGATGATGGTTGGATGAAGATATGTCAGGAAAAAATATCCGATTTTACAGAAGAGAGACATACATAGCATACACCCTCTCCTACTCCTAAAACTTACATGTGCTGAATCATCCCTTGACGATGATACCTATGCCTATCATTATCTTGCCAATCTCCATTCAATGCCATCTTTAATTAACACTACTTTTGTTGCTACGGATATTATAAAAGATAAACCAACGTTCACCCCAAGCTTAGAGTATGATATAATCTTAGAAATAACAGCTTTTGCAAAATGTCACTCGACAGATGTTTTTTTGTGTGTGGTAAAGTTATTATAAATGATGACAAACTTTTTGCAACCCTAATAAAGAGGACGACCTCCTCTTTGTGTACTTATGAAAGGATTACCAATGGTGGTTGCGTTGATTGAGTTGCCGCGTTCCATTAATTCTTCCTCCGCCCCGCCCAGTTTAGATGCTACGATAAGTAAAAAAATGTTCTTTGAAGGATACCGTATCTTTTGCAATTTGCAAAAGATACATATCTCCAGTCACGGATCACTACCATCAGACCACAGGACAATTAGGGCAAAAAAAAACAAGCAGAAGAAGTTACACCATACATACAGCAGATGGAACCAAGGACAATCATGGAAATAGCGGCTTACTTATGACAGTGGTATCCTACTTGGTATCCTCATTCCTCATTCGTGCATCTATCTCATCGATCTATCATAAGGGGCGGGTGCAAGTTAAGGCGTAAGGTGGTTAGAGAGATTAAGCATCATCATTTACATTAAGGTGTTCTGTATTAGTATAAAGCTCCTGATCATATGACCTTTTTAAGTCGGTCATCTCCTCTCTACACTCATAAAAACACCCAATCCACTCATTTGAACTTCTCTTCATGTCGTCAGGTAGCATTTTCAATCAAACAAACCAAACTTTTCCATCTGGGTACTAACCGCTTCATATGTCATGAATGTAATAGCCTGTCCTGGCATGATACGCATAAGTCGAGGAGTGATTCCCTTCCACAATGCCGGCAGTCCTTCTTCCTTGGCAATGACAGTGCAGGATTGTAATAGACTTTTGTACTGTGCATTATATTGTGGGATATGAATACATTTGATGAGTGCATAGTATGGTTTGTTAATAGGGATATGTCGTATATCAAAATGAACATAAGATATGTTCATAAGATAGAGGAACATAAGATATAACACAAGATATGAACAAAAGAGGATATGACTTACCTTTGGTTCTTTCCCCGGTATGATCACTTGCTTTTGCATACGTGTCTTGACCACATCTGTATAATAATATCATTAGATAAGGATACACATATCATGAGTAAGTATAGAACTAAGACAGGTATTGCAACATGTATCAAACAAACGAGACTACTCACCTAACGGATTGTTCACCAATGGACCCATCCCACCACTTAATCCACCCAATAATAAACTCTGCCAATGATCTAATGTAACCTCACCCACCACAGTATGCCCAACACGTTCCTCCTCCTTCTTACGTTTCCAACTAATAATCTGTTTCTTACTCCAATTATATACAGTAAAATTCACTGCCTGATTACATCCCTGCCGTAACATCGTCGGCACCACACCTTTATATAATGCACCAATACCCTCTTCCTTTACTACCACTGCAGCTGTTTGTACTACATTCTTATATTTGACATGTGTCATTTGACTTGGATCCATTAATGAATGATATTGTGATTGCATACGAATTTTACATACTTCGGCTGGAGTCACTACTAATATAGCCTCGGTTAATCCTGATAATAAACCTGCTAGGAATGTAACACCTGGTGGTGGTGTAGTGTTTGCTGAAGTTCCTGCATAACTTGAATACCAACCACCAAATGTATCACGATAATATTCAAAACTAACAAATCGAATAGCCATTTTGGGTACAATACCTGTATACACGGCAGTTAATCCTTTATATAATGCCAATGGTCCTTCTCTTTCAATGATACGTCGTGCTGTGCCGAAAGGTCCTAATGGTGCCATTACGGCATTCATATCTTGTGCTACGGCTGTGGTTGTTGTTGATGATTTCGCTGCAGTTTCGGCAATGGTTTCTACCGCTGATTTAGTAACTGTTGTTGCTGCTGATTTACTTGGTTGGACTGTCCGATTCTTCCATCCAATATCGTGTAATGGACCTTTTGAATTGGAGGAACTTGAGACGTCTGATTTGGTAGCTTTGATGGGCTTTATTCGAACAGTTTCACTCTTCTTCGTCTGACTTGCTGCTGTAGATGTTGTAACTTTATTATCAGATTTATTGTCAGAAGTACGATGCAACGCTCCATCCTTCACGCCGTCAGTGGCATCACGTAAACTACTTAAGGCACGTGTTTTAATAACATTCTGACGACGTAATTGCATTCGAGTTTTGATTGTGTCTAATGGATGGCAGATTGATGATTCCACGAAGCCGGCTGTACCCCCTGCTAGTAGATGTTGTATCATTGGTTTCTTCTTCTTTTGAGTAGGTTGTTCTTTAGTTGCTGAAGCTGCTACTGCTACTGTTTTATTGTTATTAGTTGAAGAGGAGGCATAATTGTTGCCTTCCATCTTCTCTTTCTCATTGGATGAACTCATGATCTGTTTGATTGATTTGTGAAACTTATACTTCTATAACGTTACACGACGCCAACCTCTAATAAAGTCTATGTATGGCAAGTTCTATTTCTGATGGGGTATAAAGAGATATGAAAAAAGAGGGACAAGATGAGAATGAGCTGCTCAATAACCATTATGGAATCAAAACAATCCCTTCCTCATCCAAATCAGCCCTCCAACTCTCTGACTTGGCCATATAATAAACTACCAACAACTATTAACATCTAATCAAAATGTTTCCATATACATCCCAAGGCACCTCCTCAATTCTTAGAAATACCCCGCTGAGTAAGAGATATCATATTGCAAAACCTCAATAAATAGAGGAGAGGTGCAAAAACCTTATAAAGAAAGTGTGCTATGATATGAACATATCTCCTCTTCTTTAGAAGAGGAGATATATCGACAACTTAAAGCACCAACCTTACTTATAAGCGCAATCCCCTTTCTCTTCTTTATCTGACGAGGTGCACTTGCAAACAACAAGTCTCGGAGACATATCAAATGATGAACATAAAGTCTTAAATGTCCTCCGTATAGTATTCAAGATATGCACTGCACTACAACTGCAATTAGGATTTGACGTATAGTTCCAATCTAATTAATAATCACTCACCATCAATAAAATAGTAGAACGATGATAATCTCTGTTAAAAGTATACTGCTGTGTTGCAAAGCAGTGATTGTGCACCTTTGTTAGTTTTTAAATGGGTGTATAAGTATACCCTGTGAGTTATGAGATCAGAGTTATACCGCCGCCGCCAACAATAATAATAAACTACCGATATGTATGATGATGAGTTGTGCCAATGATGATGTATTCTACAACGAGTGGAGCCTATTGGTAGCAGGCGTCATTGACAACACAAAAATGGAGAGAGCTTGACGGTTGCAAATTTTATTCCTTCTCGCAAAGAACGGTATCCTTACCGACAACTAGTAATAACAATAGTACCATATGCGGGGGAATATGTGGAGCTGCGTGGCTAAATCACACGCATACCATCGTAATTGTACACCATAGAAGCAGCAGCAAAGTGCCGTTGAAGAGGTGCTTATTAGTTTGAATTGCATCTCTATAATAAGAAGTAAAGCGATAGCAGATAATACGAAGAAAAAAGTGACAGATGATGACGTGCTCGTCAAGCAGCATAGGATATCAATCTCTGGGGCTTTTAAGGGCTTGGTGGACGAACCCTTCATCGAATAGGTATATGATATAATAATATATCGAGAAGTTGCAATAGTCTCCTCCCTTCAATTTATAATCAATCTTGGAAAGCGTTTGTATGAGGATGAAGTTTAGTTATTATGTCAAGCAGAAGGAGATCGATCTCAGTCATAAGGGCTTGGTTGATAATGATTTAGATGATGTACTTTACCATGTTATTGAACATAGTACCGTCCTAGAAAACCTGTTTTTGATTAGCAATAATCTGACCCTTGCTGATGGAAAGTTTGCTAATGCAATTGCAAAGAATACATCACTGAAATGGTTATATCTACCCAATAACAAGATTGGCCCAGAAGGAATTCAACACTTGGCTGACGCTTTAAAAGAGAACAGTACACTTCTGGTATTAGACTTGAATTACAATAATATTGGTGACGAGGAAGCTGAATACATTGCTGACATGTTGGCTGGTAATAATAATAATAAAACATTACAAGTAATTAGTTTCAGCGACAACCACATCAGTGATAAGGGGGCTCAAAGTATTGTTGCCTCTCTTGTAGTTAACACAAGTATACATACGATATATCTGCAAAACAATAAGATTACAGATGCGGGTGCTGAGAAGTTAGCAGAAGCTCTTGAGTCTAATCATTCTATCGACTATCTTGAATTAGACGGCAATAACATCAATGGTGATTTGAAGAAGAGGATTAAAGCCATACTTGACGACCCAAAGAGGAAAGAGATTGCTGAACGGAAACGAGCCACTGCAAAGAGGAAAGAGATTGCCAAAGAGATTGCAAAAATTAAAGAGAAGAAAAATGCACTGAAGTTAGCTAGGGAAGAGATTGCTATGCTGAAACAATCTATTGTGAAGAAAGATAGGATATTGAAGGAGAAAGATGTAGAGATTGCAAAATTATCTCGAGATAATACCAAGAATGACAAACAGACTAGTAAAGACGAAGAGATTAGGAAGGTATCATATAAAAAGAATACGAACAAGGAGGAGGAAGCCGTGAGTTTAGAAAACACACATAAAGAAGATCTGAGTGATAGGGGCTTGATTGATGATAATATAGATGATCTCATCAATGTTATTGAAAAAAGTCCCATTTTAAAGAAGCTGAATTTGTACCACAATAGTCTCACTCTATCTGATGGGCGATTGGCTAATGCAATTGCAAAGAAAACATCAATCAAATGGCTAAATCTATCCTATAACAATATCGGTCCTCAAGGAATCAAACACTTGGCAGCTGCTCTGAAGAAGAACAATACACTTGAGGCTTTAAACTTGGGTAGTAACAATATTGGTAAAGGAGGTAAATACATTGCAGTTTTATTGTTGATGTGTCTAGTTTGCTTCTACTTAAGGATGTAGGATACAAGTTCTATTTCTGATGTGTAGAGAGATGTTAAAAGAAGACAAGGTGAGAATGGGAATGAGATTAACAATAGTAGGCATATCATGTGTTGATTCTCAATCCAAAATAATCTCCGCCTACATTCCAATCAGCCCCAAAACCTCTCTCTCTACAATACCCAATCCACTGGCATTGCAATGCACCACCATACAACCAGATAGCTAGCCAAAATCATTTCAATATACATTCTAACGTATCTCCTCAATTCTTAGAAACATCCCGCTGGGTATAGAGATCGAGATATCATGTATGCAAAACCTCAATAAATAGAGGGAGAGTTTGCAAAAAACTAAAAAAGAGCATATCTCCTGTCTATGAAGAGGAGATAATCTACACCCAACAAAACATCACCTGAAAAACACAATCTACTTTCTCTTCTTCATCTGACGAGGCCGCAGTCGCACAACATACTATCTATCTAGACAAACCTCAAATGTTGAACATATATGATGTGCACGCGAACTTACTTTATGTCGGACTGGAGTTTTTCTCTTTACTTCTTGGTACGCTACGCACTGGTTAGGCTGATGAGAGATAGCCTAAGACTAATCTATATAATCAATCACCGCCAAATATCACTAATAACGATGATATATCTCTGATAGGATACCGCCGTGTTGCAAAGCAGTGATATATGATCTGATTGTTGTCGTTGTATTAGTTTTTGTGGATGGATGATACACTGTGAGATAAGAGATCAGAGTGCTCCTCCGTCGCTTATTGCTACACCGATATTATGATGATGACTATGATGAGTTGTGCCGATGATGATGTATTCTTTAGAGTGGATAGGAGTGGCTATCTCGCTATGGCGTCATTGACAACACAAAATAAATGAAGTTGACGGTTTGATATTTTATTCTTTCTTTGCAAATTATGGTATCCTGATTGTTGTATTGTCATGGAATGGTTGATGGATAGAGGCGCGGCAACGCTATACCATCGTATTTGTACTCTATAGAAGCAGCAGCAAAGTGCCGCTAAAGAGGTGCTTATTAGTTTGAATTGCATCTCTTATAATAAGAACCCTCTATACTTATATTGAAAATTGAGAAGAAAGAAGTTGACCAGCATATCAGTACTAGGGGGTCCAGCCCTATAAAGTTCAGATTTTTAAATTGCCTTATAAACATCAAACTTTCTTTCAAACAACTCAACTAGGTCCCCTTATGATATTCCTAGAGTTTGGTTTGATTGTATTGACTACTTCCCTTCCTACTAGGGCCGCCAAGTAGGCATTATTATCATGGTCAAAGTGCCTCACCTTCGCATTTACCCTAGAGGTCTTGGTCACGTACACGGTATCTTCACGGTATCCTTACCTACAATACCTAACAAAAATAACTTGAAAAGTCACACAACATGGTCAATCGATCACGTAGTAGGGTGTTGTCAATAGCGGCGCCGATGCGATATACCATCGTCCCATATGCTGTAGATACATTGTCTATTACC
>Ga0214480_101252_pt1 | contig 11227 bp, 8 predicted proteins | sample M1_20Mar14CPVII9_3_FD_165042 | JGI IMG/M metagenome (GOLD analysis project Ga0214480, IMG submission 165042) | Marine eukaryotic communities from Monterey Bay, California, United States - M1_20Mar14CPVII9sort6BwellE17 | ecosystem: Environmental > Aquatic > Marine > Unclassified | place: USA...
CAGAAGAATCCTCATCAACACTCTTGACCGCCTCCTTCTCGTTGGGCCTTGAATTCTCTGATAAATTAAGACCAACTAATGAATCATCAGTACTCTTACGCATAGGTTTCATACTATTCCTTGGAGACTCGACAATCACATCTGTGGCATCATTCTCTTTATCACTCAAGGACATAACGACAGCCTCTTCATCACCATGATGTTGTTCATTATATTCATCTCTTTCCTCCTCGACATCCAAGACAACATCTGAACATTCTTCTTCTACTGAATCATCAAACCCTCCAAAGTCAACAACCTCAAGATATTTCCTTCCAACTCTTTCATCTTCACCGCTTCCTGATCCGCCACGTTCAAATACCTCTCTTAATTGTTTGAAACTCTTCATACCACCCAATTCTCCTACTTCATCCTCGTCATCAACTAAACTACTTGAACTTGGAAAGTCGCGCTGTCCTCCAACCAAATTATCATACATACCACCCAATAAATATTCCGAATCATCATCACGACAATCAGTCTCCTCTTCGTAATAATCGGAACTACTGCTGTTGATACTCTTGAGGTAGGCAGCTGCACATCCTGATCCACTACCACGAGGACTACGCAATGAAGATAGGTTTGGTAATGCACTTAATACCTTCTTTACTGGACGTTTGGCAATACCCAATCGTTTACTGCTGCTGCTATTGCTGCTGGATATTGACTTGTTGCTACTGCGCAACATGCGTTGAGAGTATTGCAATGTACCCCATTCAGGTAGATCAGCAACATCATCCCTACCCTCTTTTTTATCGTTTATACATCCAACTCCTTCAATACTATCTGTATCATCCTCTTCTTCATCATCACTTTGCCAACCGGGTGATAATAATGGAGAACGATATGATCGTGAATAATCTGTTGGTGGAGTTCCTTCTGTGTTGGATAATCGTGCCTTGTATGATTTATGGGTTGTTGATAGTTTTGATTTGATACGTTGGGTAGTTGGTGATGAAGACACGGTGTGTAGTGGTGTATGTTGGGGTTGATAAATTCTCATGATTGTTGTGTGTTGTGTTATGGTGCAGTGATTTTTTTGTGCGCAAGATGTGTTCGTCGGTCGGATTGCTTTAGGATATCACTTTATCAGCGGTCAATAGGCAATTAGATGGCAAGGATAATAAACCTATTAATTAGATTACTATGCGTTATGCCCAACCTCAAAGATTTATTGAGTTGAGTTGTCCATTTACGTTGAGTTCTCAACTGCAAGAAATCAGCGATGGCTTGATAGAAAATCTTTTTGCCTCCTACCGCCTACCTCTTTGTATGTGTTCAAATCCTTACATATTGCAAATGGTTACCCGGATATTAGTAGAGGAAGGTATTGAAAGCTCGGAGGTCCCTTTGGCGGCGGCAGCGGCGGCTCGTATTAAAAAGGAGGATGTCAAAGCTAAAGATACGACCGATGATGATGACGATGGGGAGGAGGAGAAACTCTCCCCTACAACAGCAACAATCGTAATAACTCCTCCTAAGGATAATAATGATCGTAAGAGGAAGGCAGATACGCTTGATATATTAGTAAAGGGAGAACCCGTCACCGCAGAGATAGTACAAGATACCGACGATATCTCTGATAACGACCCATTGATACATTTCAAACAAATTTCATCATTGCCAAATAGTATTAGTGATGTAATCCGCTTAATGGATAAGCTTCAACCTAACCGTCAATACTACAAAAGACAACAGGATAGTAGAGGAGAATGTTCCAAGATTCGTGGTAAGCTACGAAAGTATGCAAATGCAAATAAAGATAAGTTGGGCGTATCTCATTGGATTGAAACAAACAAGTGGAAACCTCCCGATGAAGAAGCTCTTAGTGCTTTAATGGTAATTATTAGAGATATGATTGATAAATCTTGGTCTCTGTAAACAGAATGGGGAGGAAGGTTTTTGCTGCAAAGGGGGGGAGATGATGGGGTATCTTATCATCGAAAATCAAAGCAAATCTCTCCATATAAAATCAAATATTAGAAGATATATACTGCTTAACTCCATAAAATTAGATATTAGAAGAAGATTACCATATAAATACTACAATACCATGAGTAACAATAACAACGAAGAGGTAAATGATTTGGAGGTACATGATTTGGCCGAGGTATTAGAGGCTGTGGATATCAATAATAACAACAATAACGACAACGAAGAGGTGAATGAATTAGAAGCTGTGGATAACAACAACGACGACATCAATGAAGCAGTTGTCCCTCAAGCCAATAATGAAGATGATATTGAAGTAAATGATGACGATGTATTCAATGTGCTTCTCATTCTTGCTTCAATTATGTCTGGTGAAGATCACCATGAGCAGGCAGCAGCAACTATGGCAGCGATAGCTATGATGAGACGCAGTTTATCTCAACTAGCAAGATATAGTCCGTCTCAAGGCATATTGCGAGTGGACATTGCTACATTCGGTCTAGAAAATCCAGAGTTAATGCTTCAGCCAAATGACTTGCTCTTGCCATACTGGCGGAGATTCTGTGAGGCATTATCATCTATCTCTTCAAGTGGGTGTATTAGCTTGGTTCTATCGGCAGTGCAACTGGATGTAGAAGTTATGGGCATGCTCCTTGGTTCGTTTAAGAAGTCGCCTTTGAAACAGCTAATCCTTAACCAGAATGGTCTTGGAGCTCAAGGCTTGAAGTTTGTTGTCAGGGCTATTGATTTGAACACTTCTCTTGAATGTTTGGATATTCGGAACAACATTATCGAGTCAAAAGATGATGCAGCCTTTCTTGTCAATGAAGTCATTAAGCACCCGACGATCGATACCCTCATTCTTGATAAGTGTGGGTTCCAAGATGATAGTTTGATGAAAGCAATCATTCCTGCACTAGATAATATGTTAGCAATCAGTCTTGAAGAGAATAAAATTGGCAAGGCAGGTGTTGAATTGATAGCAGAGTGTCTGGCTAGCAACCCCCTTCTCAAATGTTTATCTCTTAAGGGTGACTTGTTAACTGATCAAAATGCACAAGTTCTTGCAGAAGCTTTGAAGACAAACACAAACCTTCGCCATTTAAACTTGAAGGACAATAGCTTTACTAATGTTGGAATCAGTCGCTTGTTCGAGTTGGTGTACAGCGCGATCGATCTTAATGCAATTCATGAGTCTAATCACTCATGCAGACTAGTCGATACTGAGAACGAGCTTTCTGGATTCAATATTTTAATGGACCCCAAGCGTAATAGGCATGCAAAGTTGTTCATGGCGCTTTCTTCTAGGTTCAACATGCTTTATCTTGATGATACTCCAATCGAGATCATGCCAAAGGTGATAACTTTTGTTCAAGGGAGAGGACAACTTAAGGAAGGTTCTAACTTGGGTTTGAATTCAGTGTATGGTATAATGAGCGAATGGAACATGCCTTTACTTTACACAGGTTTGAGTTGTTTGTAAGAAGCTAGCAGTGAATCAGACATAGGAAGTGAGTGAAATATGTTTGTGATGTAGATTGGGTGAACTGTGAGTCGGCTTACTACACACTGTAGGTACTCACTTAGTACAGAGACTCTTATAAATGGCTTATGCCTACAGAGTGGCTAAGTATCAGACTTGGAAAAAATTTAGTTGTTAAATCTAGACATTTGATTTGTACAGTACACACAAACATTCAAAACTTGTCATGTAACTCTCTAACAGCATCCGCCGCCTCCTCCGCCACCTTTGGTACTCACGCCTCCATTGACGGCAGCACTAGAATATGGAATGGATGTACCACACCCATCAAAGATACCATAATGTGTACTCCAATCACCTACAAAGTCAAAATGCTTCTCAAATCGTGTCTGTTTCAACATGTTGTATGTATTGCCACAAACTGGGAATACTTTGCCCTTCTCCATGTAATGATGGTCATCCAAGCTCCAACCTGATTCAAAACGAGGAATTGTACCCTTGTAGACGACAGCTTGACCATAATCTTCACAATGCGGCTCAAGCTCGTCCAATTGGAACAACCGATATGTAGCAGAATAGAATTCAAGATTGGAATGTCCTTGCTCATTCATCTTATCCTGAACAGCCTTATTTTCAATAGTAATAGGTGAATCCTCAACTAACCTAGGATCCTTGAAGCCGCACCTCTTTGCCATATTCTGAAAGTCATTCCAATACAAGGCGCCACTTAAACATTCACCCCATAGTACTTCATCTTTTTGTAATTCCTCTGGTACACGACGATTGGCATATACGTCACTAAAGTATAACTCTCCGCCGGGTTTAAGTAATCGATGGCATGACTTTAATACCGACTCCTTATCTGGACATAGATTGATGACACAGTTACTAATAATAATATCAACTGATCCATCCTTGAGTGATTCAATATCATCCAACTTTTCAATTAATCCCAAATGAAACTCTACATTATCATATCCAAACTTTTCAGCATGATAATCCTGTGTTTCTTTAGCAACTTTAAGTTGTTCTTCTGTCATATCTACACCGATGACACGCCCACTCTTACCCACTAATTGTGAAGCAATATAGACATCCCTTCCTGCACCACAGCCCAAATCTAATATTGTCATACCCTCTCTATAATTAAATGTTTATGTAGAATTTTGTATAATAAATAATGAGATATTGAACATAAGATATGCACACAATATTACATAAACATATATCTCAGAAGATACTTACACTTCGTCGGGTACACAAAATCCACAACCATAATACTTGGCAATAACATCAGGATGGATATTACTAATTGCCTCTTTAATATGATTTAATGGTGATCCAGCAGTACAACAGGCATTTGTCTTTAAATCCTCAGATTTCTGTAAAGTTTTACCATAATACTCTTGTGTTGCTGGAAGATGCACGTTTAATAGTTTATGAGGTTGGAGAGAGATGAGAGCAACTTCCGTTAGAACATTGTGTTTGTAAGGCAATCAAATTAGGGTAAACAAAGTTCAAATGAAGCAGTCAACTCTTCAAGACTTTATATTGAACACATGAATTCACATGCTAAAACAATACAAACGCGGACTTTCCTGAATGTGTTGCAGTTTTGTCGACGAACATATCGGTGGCTACTAAAAGTGATGAAGATGAAGCTGTTGGTCTATAGACTGGCGTAAATGCCGCTGTTATTGGTAGCAGTAAGAGGTACGCTATCTTCATGTTTTAGTTGCGCATGCAAAAAGATTTTATGGTCTCAAGTCTCAAATCTTCTCAAATCTTAAATGGTGGGTTGAGTCAGTAAGCCGAGTACGAACTTTGAGATTACATAATACCCTAATTCCTGCAACTATTTGATATTTGTAACTATTTAGACGATGCTATCCGCCGCTAGACATCTCTCACGACGACTCCCCTCGGCTTCGGCCTTGGGACAAACCCGTTCTGGTGGTTCTCAATCATTTGTAAGTACAATACTGTTTTGGTATGATTTGAGTATATAATAATAATAATACTATGATGTAGAGATGAGTTGGCTTTTGGGTGTGGCTTAATGATTGCCGGTATGATATGTTAATATATCGTATATATTGTATGAGTGTGTTGCAGTGATATTTTATAGGTTTTGCAATGGTATGGTTCTGCAAGTGTTTGTTATATCACGACGGAGTATTGAATAAGTTTTGGCTTGAAACGCTTTGTACACATGATGTGCATTAAATTTATGCTGACTATTATCTATTTATCTCTCAAACAACACACTAATACAAATTATATTCATCATTTATTTGAAATATAACAACAATAACAGCACATTAATACACCCGATAATACCCCAGAAACATACTTTGATTTTACCGAAGAGAATTATAAACGCGTCAATAAAATCTTATCAAAATATCCAGCAAATTACAAACAGTCGGGTATTATTCCCTTACTTGATTTAGCACAACGTCAACATGGCGGGTGGTTACCAGTAGCTGCCATGGACAAGGTGGCTAGTATTGTCGAGGCAGCACCATCACGTGTATATGAGGTAGCATCATTCTATACAATGTTTAACCGTACCAAGGTTGGTAAATACTTTATCCAACTATGTGGTACTACACCTTGTATGATATGCGGTAGTGAAGATATTAAGAAAACAATTGAAAAGCATTTGGGTATTAAGAATGGTCAAACTACCAAGGATGGATTATTTACATTGTTGGAAGTGGAGTGTTTGGGAGCTTGTGCTAATGCACCCATGGTACAATTAAATGATGACTATTATGAGTGCTTAACACCCAAGACAACTATTGAATTGTTGGAGGCATGTAAGGCAGGTAATCCACCAGCCATGGGTAAATGGGGTAGTTTACCAATGAATGGACAAGTTAGTTGTGAGGGACCTTTGGGTAAGACTAGTTTATGGGAGGCACCAGTCCCTGCCAAGGTTGATGTCGAGAGATTCAAGGGTGGAGAAGTTGATCCAGCAAGTGTCAAAGCGCATATGTCGTATTAAAAAGCCATGAAGTATTGAAGTTGGGGATTGTTGGGGGTAGATTAGTTTATTGTACACTGTAAGATCTAAAAAAGCACGTTAACATATACTGGGGAGGGGTTACTTCCTATCCCTCCTTCCTTCACATGGTTAGCTTTTCAAGTGATGCCGTCAACTCATCAGAGCAGTTTGTACTTCTCAAAGTATCAGGACTCTCAACAAGTAATTTGAAGATGACTTCCAATGAATAATTTCGACAACAAGCAATATGGAATGGCAGCATACCAATCATGGGTAAAAACTCTGTAGGGATGTTATTAGATGAAGGAAGGAATGGAAACTCTAAAGCTGGCTGATATGCATCAATCAATAACTTCATTACATCATAATCTGCTCCGTGAATAAGAGCAATTTGCATCGGTAGTAATTGGTGTTCATTAACAAGCTTGATTGCATCTGGATATGAATTGAGAAACACCTTGACTCGATCGACGTGACCATCACTACCCACGGCGGCGGCTGCCAAATGTAGAGGCAGAGATCCATTCGGGATATCTCCGGGATATTTATGTTCCACTAGTTCAGGGTAGTCTTTGATTAATTGTTCGGCATTGAGAGGAGAGACCTTCAGCTTGGCAGCTGCATGAAGGATGTAATCTTGACCCCCGGTTGTCTCGTCAATGTCACTAAAGGCTGTGAGCAAATTGGACCTGGCATCCCTTCTACATTTATCGATAAACATTCTAAGATCAGATCTTGAATAAAAGACATCATTATCTTTCAGCATCGATTGGAAACGCCTTTGACTATCAAGCAAATTGTTGATTTGATCTAAAATAGACAGAGGAGGAGAACTTTGCCAGTTAAACCAAGTCTCCCATAATAAGGAGTTGCTCATCTTTGTAATGTGGAGGAGAAGTATGAAGAATATTGGAAGCAAAATACGCACAAGATAAAGATGCTTGACTGTCTTCCCACAACTTTATATTTTATGAACGAGACGGGACGCGATCCGAGGAAGATGCTGAATTCACGATATCCTCTTCTTCTTGAAGATAATGATGCCGTATAAAGCTTGCTGGCTACCCACAAAACACATGAGTGTGGGTGTATGCCTCGAGTAAAAATGGTCCCGCATGACTGGACACCCAGTAAGTGCGAGTCAGAAACCCCGATTGTGTTTCTTCTAACGTGAAGAGTCTCATAGACACTTTAGTTGTACTAGCACTATGGGAAAGGCTGGGGTTGATCTTCCTGAGGAGGACGAGCCAGACCCCGTTCAAGCTGGGAGACTGAGTGGAGCGAGCCAAAGCACTCATTTATGCTCACTTAATCTTAGTGTAGACAGCTCATCAAGTGGAGAGGCTAGAGATGAGGCTCAAGAATATGACGCTGAGCTATCACCGCGTCTTAATTCATCTATTACTATCCTAACCATTGTTGACTTGGATGGTGGATTCGATAATAGTAGTGAAGAGAAAGAATGTGCACAAGATGTGTTAAATGATGCGGAGAGGAATGGCTACTCTTCCAAAGATAAAGAGACAAAGTACGATGAAGAAACTCAAGAGAAGAGAGATAGCAAAGAGAAAGAGACAAGGAGAAGAAAGGATGTAGCTGTTGTTGGACTTGCCAATGCCATGACAAGAGTCGCCAAGGCACAAAATGGAGATACTAAGGAGAAGGCGAAGAAGTCAAAGAATCAATGCCCTCGTATCAATGTCAAGGAGTCAGCATCTGTCTTTGAGGTACTTGTTAAAGCTGACATTATTGTGGCGAAGAGACATGGAAAAGAGAAGGCTGGTGATAAAGGTTAAAGGAAATGATTTAGATGATGATGAAGAGATGACTCTATGGAGATGGCAGTAGGGAGAAGATGTTTGCGTAGTATATCAAATTCGTCAATCACTAGACATTTACTTTTGTAAAACTATTCCTTTCCACTCAAACGAGCTTGAACTGTTTCCAGACAAACCAATTCCTTCACCTATTCTTTATTTCACTTTATTGATGAAGCTTAAATTGTCCCCGATTTCATTTCCCCGTATAAAACATATATAAATATACCGATATTGTTTGCATGATGATCCCCACAAACAATACGCTGGTTAACCCGATTTGAATAGCAATACTGCCACTTGTCCCAAGTAGAAATAGATGAAATGTTTTGTCTCGTGTGTTACATAGCTTCCAAAATTACGCCCAACAATAACATGCCTTTTGATTATTAGTTTTGTTTCGAGTTTAAGAGGTGGTGAGAATAAAGATAAAAGCTTTAACACACAATCCTCATTTAACAACATTTAAATTTCTTACCATGTTGGGTTGTGTTTCTTATCGAATTCCTTCTTGATATAAGCAGCAACATCCTGTGAGAAATAGAAGAGATTGAAAATAAGTTTGAGATTAAGTTGCAAATGATTTGTTGCACAAGAAGCACAACATCACAACATCTCCACTATTCTTCCACAAAATTAAACTTCAAATTGACATGACCATTTACCAATTCTCTCTTCAACTAAGTTCAATGAACACACAATTTAAAACAACAACCAATTGCAACAACTATCTAAAAATCCTCACCTTCTCGATGTTATATTTTGCCAATGCCTGAGATGCAATATCGACAGCATCTTGCTGCATGTCCTCAGTCATGTCAGCATTCTTAATAACTGCCTTTCTTTGTTCTGACATTGTTCTTTGTTTATCTATTGATTATTGATATTGATATGGTTCACACAAACGATGATCGTCTTTATAGTTTTTTTGTCTTTTGCAAACTGGCTCAAAAAAAAATCGCCTAGCCTCGATAAAAGATATCACGTGTGTGTATACTACTAATGTATACTACGCCTGCCGAATACCAACAGTGTTAGAGAGGCAAGGGATCGATAATAGGGTCGGTATGATATTAATTGCTTGCAACGCCTAAAAACGGGGAAATTACCTAACCAGGTAAACTAAATAGTTAAATACCGTACCAAAGTTAGGCATTGTTTTTGAGATGGCAAGCAAGTAATGCAGTGTGGATTGCTATCCTTTGCTGATAGATTCAAGTAATGCAACTCCACTGGCAGGAAAATTATCACCTACAGAGATATCAGTCGCCGTCAGTAGATAGTACATAAACATATAAAAAGTTGATCACATCATATAATAATTTGTGATGGGTCAAGTAGCAGCTTCATTATCGCCAACAACTCAACTTATACCAGCCATAACAGTACCTCCAGTATCATCGCATACATATCTCCATCATACAACTCTCCAATCACGTCCTAAATTAATACTCATTGGCGATTCAATAACTGAACAAGGCTCATCTCATGCACAAGGTTGGGTAGCAAACCTCGCAATTCGCTACAATCGTAGATTAGATGTTATTAATAGAGGTATGAATGGATACAACTCACAATGGGGGTTAGCAGCTCTTCCCTTGATATTAGAGGATATATTAGGACCATCCGTTTCTATAGAAGAAGATGAGGATGGAGAGTGCGCTAAAGAGGGAGATCAACAATCAAATGCAGAGTGTATAACTACAAAATCAAGTAGCACTGATACTGAAGATATACAACAAGAATATCCACAGTACACATTTGTTATATGTTTCGGAGCCAACGACTCGGCGTTATCAAATGGAGCACATAGTCGACATCACATACCTCTGCAAGAATACACATCGAATCTCAAACAAATGATCAACATGATACAAGCTTGGAACAAATCCAAAAAGATAGCAGTTGCACTATTGACACCACCGCCATGTGATACAGAAGTACAAAAGAAGAGTCGTGATAACAATATAACTAGATTGTATGCTGAAGCTTGTAAACAGCTTGCAAATGAAATGAGGATATCCGTTGTAGATTTATGGAGTGGGTTGCAATTACCAATCAAGAATAGTGACGAAAAGGTAGAAGAATCTTCTTTCAAAAGCAATCAACAATGGAAAGTGGACTACTTGAGTGATGGTTTGCATCTTACTGCACTCGGTAACTTCAGATTGTATGAACTTGTGATCGAGATGCTTGATAAATCTATATCAAAAGAAGAGCAAGATGGGAACTCGGGAGTAGGACTGTCTGTTACAGCACTGCCAAGATCTTTTCCTGATCATAGTATGATTGATGCGAATAATCCACAACAGACTTTTACAAGATAAATGGTTAGCTGTTATTAAGTATCAACTAACACACATAAGTATCAATGCCCCCCTAATCATCCAGGATACAGTTCATCTCCCATCAACATTGCGCCAAAATTTGATGTTAGTACCAACATCACTCCTGCTCTTACACACGTCTTGTGCATCTACTTCTGTCAATCCGAGCATTCGACATGCGTCTGTGCATTTGTGTGTTTCAAAGAAAGCCTGCATTCCCTTTTCGTTACGATTTGTACGTCCAAAATTCCATTCCTTCATAAAGTGGTTCCTCTTAATCCGTCTTTTGTGTATCACGGGATCAGTCAGCTCATAGAGCTTCGTCCCATCTTCCTTTATGGTGAATACGCCTTGCAGGTCAACTACCATGAGCACCTTCTTACTTTTCTCGTATGTAAAATGACTAAATGCTTGAGGAAAGTATTCATCTCGTAAGTCACCATAGTGGCCTTCGTCTGGCTTGGCCTCTTTTGAATCAAAGACTTCCTGCTCTTCCTCGTCTGAACTATCTTCTTCGTCGCTGCTTTCATCCTCACTACCTTCCTCGATAGCCCCTAGTCCATCATCAAAACCATTCTTACCTCCCAGTCCTAAATCCCCCATCCTATCAACTAAGTGT
>Ga0214480_101253_pt1 | contig 11226 bp, 8 predicted proteins | sample M1_20Mar14CPVII9_3_FD_165042 | JGI IMG/M metagenome (GOLD analysis project Ga0214480, IMG submission 165042) | Marine eukaryotic communities from Monterey Bay, California, United States - M1_20Mar14CPVII9sort6BwellE17 | ecosystem: Environmental > Aquatic > Marine > Unclassified | place: USA...
GGGTGTGATTAGTATGAGGGAAAGATATCAATCAAAGTTGGGACCTCTACGTTTTGATAGTGTTGATTCTATGCAAAATCATTTCTTCTTGAAGAAAAGCCCTTCGGCGCCATCTACACTCAACACACGTCTTCTATTCAAAGAATTGGCAGCATATAGAACTGCTCTTCCAGTAGAATATGGCAGCAGTTGCTTTTGTCGAGTGATCAATAACAGACTTGATATGTTAAGAGTTATGATTATAGGGCCAGATGAAACTCCATATGCTAATGGATGCTTCATGTTTGATATTTCAATGCCAGCAAACTATCCTACTTCAAATCCAAAGGTTCAGTTTTTAACAACCGGTGGCGGCCGCATAAGATTCAATCCGAACCTCTACAACTGTGGAAAGGTTTGCTTATCACTGCTCGGAACTTGGGCAGGACCAGGCTGGATTGCTGGACAATCAACTTTATTACAAGTTCTCATTAGTATCCAAAGTCTCATTTTAGTGCCCGATCCCTATTTCAATGAGCCATGCTATGATCGACAAAGAGGAACGCCGCAAGGAGACGCTCAGAGTAAAGCATATAACAAGTCGATCCGAGGTCATACCCTAAGTGCTGCCATTGAAGAGCATCTTACTGCTATTCTGAACAATAACAATCCTTATGTTGAATTCGAACCTATAATGATCAAACATTTCCTCGAGAAAAGATCACTCATCCAAAAGGAGATGTGGTCTTGGGTTAAGGGTGATGGTCAGCATTTGGGCCCAAAGGTTAGCAAAATCTGCAATCTACTGGAACAGTTGGATAACAGAGAACGTTCTTCCAAGTCGAAGCGAAAGAGGGCTGCCAAATCCAATGAGCCAATTGACTTGTCCGATGAGCCATGGGCAAAAGCAGCCAAATCAAATAATGAACCGATTACATTAGATGATTCAGATGATGACGATCAAAAGAAGCCAGCTGCTGCTCCATTGAAGTCAAATGAAACTATCAAAATCGACCTATCATCTGATGATGACGACAAGGAAGAGAAGAAGTCAGAGAAACCTGTGGCGAAAAAGAAGAAGGCAATAACTGAAACTATTGAGATTGACCTATCGTCCGACGAGGAGGAGACTGAAGAGAAAAAGAAGAAGGAAGAGGTCTAATCGACTTGATAGAATAAAGATTAAGATGCAACAGCATCATAAGCTACTGGCTAGTTGGGGTTCTACACTATACATCCACCCAACAACACATCATAGTACGACAATCAAACATCTTCAACTTCACTCTTCAAATAATGTTTAGTTCTTTCCCAGGTCTTCTTATGAGCCATTTTGTTGAACATACGAGCCACAGCAGTCTTCTCTTCCTTATCAAAGTAGTCATATGTCTTGCCAGTTAAAAAGAGAGGTGGTTCATACTTGTCTTCTTGATCAAGAAAGTCAAGTAACATATCCTTCGTCTGATTGAAGTTAGTGGTATAATTTTCATAATGAATAATCATGGTAGGAATCTCCAACTCAGCAGACGTGATGAATGCTAAGTTATGCCATTGGATGTATCGGAAAAAGTCGGCATGACACGGAACACCTTTAGCATAATCAAAGACATACGTATAAAACTTGCTCTTCTGCTCATCTTGACGGTATCGCTTGCTTTGATCCTTGCAGAAAGATCGAAAGCCTTGCCTTGTTTTAGGGAACTTTACAAGCCAATCAGTTTCATTCTTCTTCACCATCTCCTTATATGACAAATGGAACCTACTGACTACATTATCAAAGGGATCTCGAATGAGATGTACCGCTTTGGCTACTAGAACATCCTTGTTATTATAATATGACCCAGGTACCTTAACCAATTGGTTGTTGCCATCTTTTATAATACGATCCCCTTCAAAGCAACGGTGTGAAAAGGTATGATAACTCTCGACATAACTATTAGGACCACATTGATTACATCTTCCTCCACAATGTGTCTTGGTTAGAATAAATCCACTTGTGGGCCGAACTAAGCTCGGGCTAAGTGGGTTGCTGTAGAAGGGTCCACCCTGATGATATGGGAAGACTGGTACACTGGTACCATCTTCTCCACAGTTCTCCTTACCATAATTTGAAGCAGTATTCTTGCGAGTTACAGTTCGTACCAATAGACTTGTGTATGACGTTCCAGAGTTCTGTATATAAATGGCAAGAGCAGAGGCATATATGAAATTCAAATGTAGTGCACAAGATATGTTACTCACAAGATATGCACTGGTACACTAGTATACTCACCGGGAACGACATCAACCAACAAAGAGGGAGAGACCCTTTCCTCCCTTTCTCCGCGTGGGGCTGTTCGTGAATGCTCCCTGATACAGTCATGCCTTTATTCGTCTTGATATCACTAGTGCTGTTCCACATCGTACCTCCTAGTAGAAATCCAACCCCAAAAAAGAGCACAAGTAATGGTAGAGCTGAACTACCGCCATTTCTCGGCGAATGGAGAAGAACATACCTCCATCCTCTGGGAGATGAGCTACTATCAGTATTAATGTTCAAGTTCATTGTTTATGCACACAATCTGCCGTTCTCTATACTAATGAGAAGAAGCCTATCAATAACTTTGTAGATGAGAGTACAACTGTTGTGATTCGAGTCGTGGAAGCTGTTTACTCGCGACCTCATTTTCCCTCACATAAACATCTCACACCTCTCATCGACGGCACACTCCTATTGATGTAGCAACCCTGATATTATACTGCACAGTGGCCAAGGAGATAACAATAATAATAAATACCGCCGCCGATACGAAGCGAAAATAATTTACCGCCGACGGCAAGAAGTTTTATCTAAACAAATATTGATTAATTACCATCGTCGAGACAATTGACCATTGTGTGATTATATTATATCACCAGTAACGTCGTCATAATAATTAATTATATCAATCTAATATAATTCAGCATCACCATTGGGAGAATTGATCATAATAACTCACCACCGATTTAGGAAAGATTACCATTTTTCAGTAATACTTAATACCAATGTTTCAAACGGTCCTTATTAATAGGAAAGCTAACGAAATTCCAAAGGATTGGGAAATTAGACTACGCCCCCTCTCAAACAAGCTCCGAATAGTGGAAAAGCTTTCAGGTGCCCATCTCCTTATTTCTGGCGTTCCCAGTTTAGCCGTTCGTATATATGACGTAGATGATGCTAATCGTCTAGAAAATGAAGTAGTAAATGGGGACAATGATAATCGTTTAGACATCGATGCATTAAGAACAACTTTTCGTGATAAGTTTGAGAATAGCTTATGCATATTTCTCTTGCCATCCGGTGAACATCAGCGTGATCAGTTGGGTCGTCGTGATTCCTTTGTAAGCCAGGCACAGCAATCATTGCTACACAGAGACAAAACAACCACAGAAAAGAAGCACGTAACTCGAACAGCCATTGTAACTGATTCGGCCACAGTTGTGCAGACTATCCAATCAACAGTAGCTTCACTCCAACCAGATAAACGGGAAAAGAAGGCAAAGTACTTTCAACAGGTTGCAACTAAACATTTCTTACCAGGTGGGAAGCCTACTCAAGAGATCATTGCCAATCATGTGATGAAAACGTTTAATGCCTGGGCGGATAGATATGAGATGGAAGAGGGCGATTCATCAGTTGTATTGAACACATTGCAAACATTAGTCAATGTAGGAACTGCCAATGCCAACACGTTGGAAGATGTTCCCATTAGAGATGCGTCCAAGGAGTTGCTTGCAACTTTCTTTGGGTCAAATGGCACTAGTAGTCGAGAAGAAGAAGAGGCTCAAGAGGTCCTTGAAGAGTTGATGGAACCTTGTGAAGATGATGAGTTTGAAGATATTGATGATTCCGAGTTTCTCGACATACCAGACCCCTCGACACAACACAAGCCGAATCAACAAGCAGGGGCAAGAGGACTACCAACTGAAACACCATTCCAACCACGTACATTGTTTCAGCCCAACACAGAAATCCAACAGCAGAAACCGATGGGTATGCAAATGGTAAATACTGTAGACTTTACACCAATGGTGCCACCCCCTCGTCAGCAGCAACAGCAGTATCAGTATCCGCAGCAGCAACAACATGGGGGATACAACAACACTAGCGCGGCTCCGTCTATCTTTCCCGAAACCTATTCAACACAAGGCAGCTTCTCTCAACATCCAAATGCAGCAAACTTTCAACATCAGAGTAGTTTGAACCACAACAGCAGTGTTCAAGGTGAGTATGGAGAGTACAGAGGTCAAGGTGGTTATGGAGGAGGGTATAATGACGACTATGGAGGAGAATACAACTCGTACTCTCAACACGACATGTTTCAACATCCCCACACTCAGTTCATGTGAATAATTATGATTGCCAGTCGTTGTGTAATGTTCAAGTAAAATAATAATGTGAATTTTTTGTCATCAAATACTTTCTAGTAGGATTAGCGTAGTAATGGCCCTGATGAGGACTGAGGACAGTGGGTTGAAATAAAAAGGTAGCATGTTCCTCTTCTTCTTTATCCCATTGCCCAATCACTTCTTGTACGGTCGTAACCAACGTTGAACCGATTTGTGCCTGATAGTTGAGATAAAGCCAAATCATTCCGTTGTTGCTCTTCCATCATCATGCTCATATCTTCATCATCCATCTCACTTGGTGGAGTAAAATGATGATCCTGCTGCTGCTGATTCTTATCATGATTCATCCATTGATAATGTTGATGTTCAACTTGTTGTTCTTGCTGCCGATGTGGACTAGTTGAGTTGGATGCATTAACTGACTGGCTCGCAAGTCTTTGAGGAGATGCAGTATGTTGTAGACCTAATTCCTTTTGCTCTTGATGACGCAATCTATTCGCCTCAATACTCCACCATTCTCGACGTTTCACAGGTATTTGGATAAGAAAATCAATCAAATCTTGAAGTGAACTAATAGGTGTCCACGTATTGCAAACGCAGGTTGCTAAATCTAAATCTAATAATTTGGATGTACCATTATTATTCTGATTAGTATGTCCATTAGGGGTGGGTGGCAAAGGATTAATCAATACCTGTTCAGGCATTGGCGGTTCCATTTGATATTGTATAGATGATGATGAAACAGACGCTACACTATTATAATAACTATCACCTTGAACATTTACAATATTGCCAAGAGGCGTGTGTGTCTCATTGTCATTATCTCGGGTAACACGGGTAATCTGTGGTGGAAAATGAGGATACATTCTTGGCATTTGTATCAAATATGTCCATCGCTCAGGTGGTATTGGAGATGAAGATGATGAATGTGATAATAAATGCTGCTGTGTACCATGTTGAACATTATTATTTTGTGGTGGTATTGAAATAGGTTGATGTAGACATGTCAGGCGTAACCGAAGTGGATCTACCGGATCGCGTATTAAACGTGCATTATTGCAATATAATTCACTGTGTATGCGTGTACCTCGTCCCCACGATGAACCTTGGTTATTGATATCATTGGTTACTGTGGATGTCCAAATTTGTTTAGTAGTACCATTGAGCAACTGTTCTATATCTCTGTCAAGACGTAGTTCACCAGGAGAAGTGGAGATTTTCACACGCTTTAGTGACTGCCCTATAAATGAACAATCGGGTGATGTTGATCTCTTCATTGTTGTCCAAAGAGTAGAGATTAGAGAACTATTTAGTCCTAGAGTAAAAGTTCAACTCATTTCTTTGCTTGAGAAGTTGTCTTGTAAAAATTATGAGAGTGTACTGGTATCCTTGGAGGTACTTACTTAAAATGCATGCTAGCTCTCTTTTGTGACGCTCTCATCTCACGTCTATCCCTAGGTATTGATATGTATGTGATTAGATTAATATAAAAGCTGGATCTAAGTTACATGCTCGGAATGCTTTTGCACATATTAGATGATGCAGTCGATATCTAGCTGATAGGGTTTCTACTCTAGTCAAACAAGCCTAAGGATTTGTACATATCTTGTGAGCACTTCTCTTCTCTTCTTTGTCTTCGTCTTCTTGTACTCAAGTCAATATCTTACTGAAAGATAAGGAAAAAAGTGTAGAGACCCCGGAGACCCCCAAAAACTTTTCAAGAGTTTTTTCTTTTCCTTGCAAGCTCGAGCTCGATCTTGATATCTAATCTTCATATCAAGTCCAAGTCACAGTCTAAACCAAACCCTAATAATGGCAAAAGGAGCAAAGGGTAAACAAGCCACAGTAGAACAAGGAACAGACTCAGATCCGAACGCACTGTTCACCAGTTATAACAATGAATGCAAGTCCATTGGAATAACACCATATCAGCCACTTAAAGATAATTTGATAAATGAAGAGAATCCAAACAGAGGTACTCAGATTATCGTACTGCCAAACACCAAAGGGGGTGAATCTCTTGGTTCTGGAGGGTGTCGATGTTTAGTAAATGCAATGATCAGTATACCCTTTACAGCAACAAAAGAACTAAGAATCTGTAGTTCTAGCCTTGGAGATGCCGGAGCTTCGTCGATTGCATCCTTACTCATTGCAACCGCAACTAAAAGACCTCTTGATCCATCAACAGATTCAACAACGGCTACTCAACCAATATGGCAGCTCGAGTATATTGAATTGACCGATAACGATATAAGTCATGTTGGAGCCAAGGCTCTTGGTAGGTCTCTTTGTGTTGGAATGAATACAACATTGAATACGCTTATACTAGACTTCAATAGAACAATGGGTAGCCAAGGAGTTGCAGCCTTGTGTACAGGTTTAGCAACCAATAGTACTCTCAGTAAGCTAAGCCTGAAACATTGCGGGATCGATGAGCAAGGAGGTCAATCTCTTACAGATATACTCAGCTTTAAAAAGACAGCCTTGATATCACTTGACATTAGTTGTAATGCAATCGGAGGCAGTGGCTTGAGTGATTTATGCACCGGCTTACTTGCCAATACAAGTCTCAAGACACTTCGGTTGGCTGATAATGGAATAAATCAAAGTGATGATGATGTCAAGGGTATTGAAACATTGGCGACAGTTTTAGTAAAACATCCTTCTCTCATTGCGGTGGATATCAATCATAACAATATTGGCGATCGAGGGGCTAAAGTACTTCTACCTTCGTTGGTTGATAGCAAACAGATAACCGAATTTAAAGTCGATACGAGAATGAATGACGAGCTCTTCAAACAACTCTTTCGTGCAAGTGCCGCCGTGAAGAAGAAGAAGGGAGGAAAGAAGAAGAAGAAATAGAATAATAATACATTAGCTCACATATATGCACAGTCTATTCACTAAAGTGTTTTTTAGTACTCACATATGATATGTACATGTATAATCAGTTCACCAACTACAGCTTTATTATGTTAAGATGATCGCTATGGCTGACCAGTATTAAATTATTGTTGTTGATTGAGAGCAGGCTGAGTACTAGTGGCAAGATATTGCTGCGGTTGCAATTGTTGACCTTGAACCATTAGTTGTGGTTGTTGATAACCAGGTAGCATCGTTGCTTGTGGTAATATCGGTGATAGTCCAGTCATGGGCTGAGCAATCTGTCCAGTATACATTTGTGGCGGCTGTGCAAATACTGGTGGTTGCGTAAATTGCGGTGGCAAGTGAAAGGGCGCTTGGAATTGAGGTTGTTGTTCTATTGGCTCTTGCTTGACAGCTGTTGAGATAAATGTTTGAAGACTCTCAAGTTGTTTATTAAGCATGTTAACATGTGAAGTTTCCCCAACTCTTGCACGAAGATAAAAAGCCGAATGCATTACACTACATACTTTTGATTGGAAAGTAATGACTGTCGAATCTACCGTTGGTCCAACAAATCCAGGAAGCTTGGCACTTGCTAGGATGGTCTGTTGAGTGTATAACAGCTTACGAAATTCCCATGCAATGGAAGATTGTAATTGGTTCCGTTGAGCTTGAGCCTGCTGCTCAAATGAGTTTCGTTCTTTGTCATTAGCTTGTTGAACTGCATCTATGGCTCCACCGGCTACAGATGCTCTTGCATCGAGATCAGCTTCCATAGTTTCCCTATCTGCAGCAATTTTCATCTGCAGTGACTTCTCGGCCTTCACTACTGATTCTTCTTTAAGAGCTGTCATCATCCAACATGCATGGCACAATTCGAGTATTGCTGAACCCAAGCACTTGCCATCGTGAGTCTTTGCCGTGAGAATTTTCAATATCTTTAGCGCTGTTTCATTTCCTACAAGATCTTTACCCGACGGATCCCCTAGCTTGGGTGGAGATGCTGTGAATAATGGTGGTTCAGGTCGAGATGGTAGTGATCCACCATCTCTCGCATGCCATAAAGTTTCTATTTCTGGTGGCATGTTCTTCGCTGCCGTTACCAATATACCTGAGGCAGTATCAATACTACTTGCGCTGACAGTCTCCGTCTCTATCGGTTGTGTACCCCATCTCGATCGTTTCTTGGCAGGCTTTGGTACTTCTTCTTCTGTGTCTTGGTTATTATTTGCTGCGGTTGCTGACGAAGCTTGCTGGTCAGGCATTGTCTGATCATCGGTACCATCATTTAAAGTAGTCGATTGCCCGAGATGCTCTTTTTGAATTGCCGTCTTGAGATCGTCCATAGATAGATTAGGATTCTTCCTTGAAGATTGCATCATACTAAGGAATCCATTCCAAAGTATTTCCTGCTCATTGGGATCTGTTACCATTGGTCCAACTGATGCCACTCCTCCCTCTCCGCCCTCACCAACTAAAGCACGAAGGTATATCTTTTGAGCAGTCTTTGGCCTTCCTCTCTCCTCGAGGAATTGAGTATACTCTTGCCAAATCTTTCCCGAACTTCCAGCCACTGGACAATTGGTTGCTTGTTCATATACTTCAGTTGCAGATTTATTCTGTTGGGGGGAAAGACAAAGAAGGGATAAGTATATTTGTGAGAGAATCATTAAATCATAAAAAAAGCATGTTGAACACTGAAAGTATAATTGGTTTTAATTCCAGATCTAGGTATTATTATACATGATATATAATTGTACATTCGATATATGATTATTGTCGCGTCAACGTCACGTATAAGATAATCCCATAGCAACACTGCAATACCACTGAAAGTTATTTATTTCCACATTGCACTAGCCCCTAACCACTTAATAAGAAACCCCCATTCTATCTCCGACCATTCTCAAATAAATCTCCACCAAACAAATAGCAAACACATCTAAAGAATAACAATTTATACCACAAAACAATCAATACAAATAAACCTAAATACCATAATACGTCGAACTTACCAAATTAGCACTTCTATTCAAATTAGCATACGCTAACCATAACTTAACAATCTCTGCTTTCACACCAACATTATCACCCATATCGCCCATGGTAACATCATCTACCCAATCTAATAATGCTGATTGGAATACAGTTTGCGCGGAATTGATACCATCTGATTGTAATTTCGAATTGGCCACATCAATTATCGTTTGTGAATTGTATTGGGATAATACTTCTACGGAATCTTGACTCATCATCATTGTTCTTATCTGTTATTGTACTTTATATATTAAATGTATATCCTGTCATATAATTTGTAGTATGAGATTGTTAGCAAATGAGTATGATAAATAATAAGCACATAAACCTATCCTATACAGACAGACACAGATGCATATAAAAATTAATTATGTGCACATTATGAAATTTGCAATTAATAATATCGATACGAACACATACCAAGAGTCCTAGATGGAGATTAAGATTCAATGTATGTTACGAAGCGCCGCCGGCCGCCACCGATAATTAATACAACCCACCAATCAACAACCAAGCAACAATTATGGGTACCAAAAATAGCCGGTATCCTTCATATCCAAGTTACTAGTTACTGTTATTATCTTAGTAGAGAATAAAGTATATCAATATGTCTGGATTCCTACCGGATATTGCAAATTGGGCACTGGGTGGTGGCGCAGGAGGTGCTGGTGGTGGAGATGGTGAAGCAGCAGCAGATGAGAATGAGGGATCAAACAACAACAATGAAGACACCACTACCACCTCAACACCCTCTACTGAACCAACTCCTGAGGAAATGAGAGCTAAACGTATGGCAAGGTTGGCAGCACTGGAAAAGAGTAGTTCTACTGCTAGTAGTAACACTGATAATAAGAATAGTGGTGGTACCACTGGCGGGGAAACCGCATCACCAATGGAAGTAGATAAACCATCTGTATCTTCTTCTACTTCTCCAATGGATATTGATACTGAAAAACCAAAATCCAAACCCTCTCCTATAACCACCAAGGACGTATCAATGGAACCAGCACCAAAGAAGAAAATGAAGGCACCACCATCTTCGCCTGTTGATCCAAATTCCAAAATCCGACGTAAAAAGACTTTATTATTACGACGTGTACTACTAGTAACAGTTGGGGATTCATCCTCCGATCGTACACCACCCTGTGTTCATTTAACATTAGATGATGATGATATATACAACACTACCAAAAGTCCAACAGGAGTGCAGGTGCATCATATTGCCGAGTTATTAGCTGCCCGATTGGCATTGTCCCCGTCTTCGCGTAGTTTAGAAACAATACCCTCACAAACTAAGTTAGGTTTGATTGCATATTTAGGTGGATGTCATAAACGGGCTGGTGAGGAATTGAAGGAATTAAAACATGGGAAGAATAAAAAGAAGAGTGATGATGGTAGTTTGGATGAATTGATTGATATTTTGGATGAAATTAGGAGTCAGGTATGTTATTGTTTATTTGTTTTGTGCATATGATATGTTTCTAATATGTTCTAACCTTATATATTATTCTACCCCTAATTCACAACATTTATCAGGTCGTAAGCTATGCTGCATCCTCACTCATGGTCCCAGATTTGTTTGAGTTAGGGGCTGATGCACCTCTACAGCTTGCCAAGTGCTTATCCACTACATCCATTGATCCTACCTCATCGATTACGTTTGATGTTCTTGGTAAAAGTACCTCATTCTACTACTCAGTGTGTGAAGAGTTGCACTCTCAAGACGCTGATTCGTTTGGAACTGTTATTGCAGATGTTGTAAAACACATTACAGACTCATTATCGAAATGCAAGACTCTATTGGATGAGGGACCTACCCAAGGAGTGACAGGGAATGGTATTTTCCTAACCTCGGCGCTTCGTGAATTATGTACAAACAAAAAGGCAGCTAATAACTCGGCAATATGATGCACCTGCACTCCTGTTGGACTTTTGGTAGTGTTGTATATATCATCATCATCTAATGTTAAATGAACA
>Ga0214480_101254_pt1 | contig 11199 bp, 5 predicted proteins | sample M1_20Mar14CPVII9_3_FD_165042 | JGI IMG/M metagenome (GOLD analysis project Ga0214480, IMG submission 165042) | Marine eukaryotic communities from Monterey Bay, California, United States - M1_20Mar14CPVII9sort6BwellE17 | ecosystem: Environmental > Aquatic > Marine > Unclassified | place: USA...
CGCTCTCTTATCAGACAATAGTAAACCAAGTGCAAAGTCAAGTAGTATTGCCAATAAAGAAGAAGCAACAGCATCATTACCTCCCAATAAGAAACAAAAACGAACTTGGCTCTGTGATGTTTGTGAAGAGGAAACCTTTGATGATTATGATAAAGCAGTTGAGCACGAGAAGACTTGTACCAAAAAGAAGTTGCAGGTTAATGAACGAGGTCTTAAGTTCTATTTGGCAGAGGCGGAGTAGCCAATCACAATCCAGACAACATTAAGTTCCGAGAATTAGTTGATAAGAGGAAAGGCGAGTATAAAGCTGCAAAACAAGGTGAGAAGGGATCAATTGCCAGGGATATTGTTAAAGCCTGGCGTGCTTTGACTCCGCCAGGACAGTTTTTGAAGAAAGATGAGGTTACGAAACTATGGTCAGATGTTGGTGACGAGATGGCTGTGCAGAAGACATCCCAGACTTTGAGGGAGAGTAAGAAGAAGAAGAAAAAGAAAGACGAGAAGAAAGATGATTCATGTCAACTTGCAGAGGCGACTATTTAGATTATAGATAACCTAGCTATACCTTTTGTTAAGATATTAGTCAAGTACCGAATGCTCGGGCACGAGACATGAAGATCGTTATTTACATATTGATACATACCGATGCATATATCAACTAAGCCTCTCATGTTCTCAGACAATCATTACATGAAATTGGAGCAACTAACGCCTTCATAGTTTGCTTCATAGTTGGTTACACAAGCATTATACACCGAATCTGGAAGATGCGCGTTATTGCGATTTGCAAAGACGAAATAGAGATGATTGTAACATGTGTTAGTACATACAGTGTTAGTACATGTGGGTTACAAAGGCAATCCAATAAAGGCAGATAAAGATCAGATGAGCCAAATCACGGAGACTCCATATGAATATACAAACGAATTCACATGATAAAACAATACAAATCAGACTTTCCTGAGAAGTAAAATAGCGCAAAGATGGTTATCAAGAGATAAATCACCAACACGATACCCTGTTGGAGTGAGAAGTAAGATTAGTATGTTACTACTGGGGGAAGTATATACATCAAACTCGAACTTACCATTGATACTTGTAGTTGAAACTCATTGTACTTTGTAGTCAAAGATGTTGCATTGCTCAAAAACAATGGCCTGAAGATGTGCGCATAAATGGATAGAGGTAAACATAACATATGTTAGTACATTATAGTTTGCAAGGGCAGTCAAATAAAGGCAAACTAAGTACCTAGCCAAATCAACGATATTAAACACCTGACTTCACATGATAAAACATACTAACGCGGACTTTCCCATATGTGTTGAACAATGGGTAGAGTACAGGCGAAATGAAGAAGTAGGAGAAGTAAAAAGCTCCGCCACTCATCGGAGGGAAAGCATTGTGATACATCCCGATAAGAATTGCAGTCAAAATGATGAGCATAAATAATGTAGGCAAATACAACCACTTAGGGTTCTGTGCCGAAACTGAAAGGAATAAGTGATATGAGACATGACTTGACCCGAAGCTCAATGCATAAACCAGAAAACCCTCTTACCGATTCTACCCAAAGGGGTGAGAACAGTTAACCCAATACCAGTGGAGATAATGGCCGCAATCAGTGTTAGTGTGTCCTCAAAGTCAAATATCGTATCAGCCGTCTGGCCCATGTAGCTTAATGATGATGATTGGACTAAGGTTTGTGGTGTAAGAACACAGTCAAAGAAGATTAACATACTAGAGCCAAGACAATAAACTTACATCTTATCATGACAGCAAACATATAGAGTCCATATACAATAAAATTGAATGCGTCTGGCGTGGCAAGAGAAAAAGACATACATTAGTAAACATCTCATACAACTTAGCACAAATGTTATGAATGTATCTTACAGATTGGGACGAATAAGAAGCGGATCTCTTTGAAAGCTTCAAGCATTTCTGATTTGGTCAGCCGTTCCGAAGTCTCCTTGTCTTCCCCCTCGCTCTCACTAATTGCACTAGTTTCGATATCACTGTTATCATTCTTCTTCTCTTCTTCGCCCTTAGTGAAAGGCTTTTGATTCACACAGAAGAAGAGCAGTGTAACCATAGTAGGAAAGACCATAACCGTAATCATATGAGCGGCCTTACCCAAATCAGCTGCATCATATGCCTTAATAAGAGACGATCCTACGATCATGGATGATGCAAAGCCAGCTTGATAACAAGAGGTAGCATGGGCACCGACATAGTACGTCAAGGGTTGAATGGTCAACTACAATTATATTTGTCAGTCATAGACATATAATGAATGAAACATAAAGTTATTCAGCCTCTCACCTGTAATCCATATTGACCCATATATAGGAAACCAAATCCTAAATACACATTAGCTGACATTGGAAGGAACCAACAAAACAACACTCCTAGGATCAATAACAAAGCATTCGTGACAACTCGAACTTTAGGTTTGAATACCGTGAGAACAAATGTTGAAAGTAGGGTACCCAGGAGACTCCCAACTGCCAAACTTATAGCACCTGGTGCTGTGTTATAATGGGCAGCGTGGACATACTTTGTAAAGCCCGCGGATTGTACAAATCCTGTATCCAAAATGATGCATATGTATATAATTTGTTAAAGAAGTGTGCACATCAAATGCACTTTTCACAAATTAATTTATACCGAACACATAATATGACGTTACCTTGATCAAGATCACTGAATAATCCAATTAGAAAGTATAGGACATAATCCCATTTGTTTTCTACATTGTGGAGAGACAAAAGTATTGATGTGATGGTTAGTTCATTAGTATTGCAATTGCAATGACTTATTACATCTTTACATTTCAATATTGCACGAAAGATATAAACGCAAGAGATATGAGATACACCCATATCTTATGTATCACATAAAAACACTCCAAACATATAAGATGAGTATTATGATTCAAATGATAGTCGTATAATGTCTCTTACCAAGTGCATGATAATTGTTCTTTACTGATTTAATTTTTGACCCGATCTTTTCACTCGTTTCTAACAGAGGACTGCTATCCACCGTCGATGATGATTCCGCAGCTAATAGCGGACTACTATCGGATAAGCTAGCCATTGCCAACCTCTTCTACTAATAATAATGAACACTACCATACTGTCTCATATCTAGCTTGCCATTTTATCTCATATTTGCAATGGATAGGCTTCGGCAAAAATACAAAGCCAAAATGGCAAAAAAATAAAAAAGAATAATTCGAGATAATGGGTAGTATTTGGTTTTTTGCCGAACCCTAGCATGGACTTGTGTTTAGTACTCTCATCCGATGTAACTTAGTACATGCTTACGCGATACCTAAATGGTGATAATCTATGTAGAGAGAAGAGAGAGACCGAGGTACGTAGTATGAGGTAGCAGCCACTTATGTATTGCTGCTATTATATATACTTTAAACAATAATAGACTGGTTGCAATAGAAGATGTCAGACCGTGATAACTTCTCACAACTATTTAGCGATAATACGGCAATATCAACAACAATCGAGCCTTCTCATCCAACAAATTTTGATGCACCGTCAATAGATGAAGTGATAGATTGGGATAATGATGGCAGAGAAGAAGATACAAATAGTGAAGAGTTGGTTGTAAACTGGGACGAAAGTACAAGTAATACTACAAATACCACTGCTCTACCTCAATCTACCACAACAGCCACAGCTAATAATATATCAATATCAAACAATAATACACCTGCATCATCAACATCAACTGCAGCAGGTACCGAAACAATCCAACACTTGAAATCATTCGGCAGTAGTATCTTTGGTTCAACCATCAATAAGATAAAACCACTACGAGATGTGAACATATCACAAAAGTTAGCAGCTGCCACAGACAATATTGATAAAATACAAAACTCAATAGAATCTAGATTTAATGAACGGCAAGCTGATAAAGCATTGGCGGCACAATTGGATAGTATGAATGCCAAAATTGCAAATGAACAGAATAAGAAGGAAGCTGAGAGGGAACAAAATGAGTTGGAACAAGAGATTAAGTCTCGATTTGGCACAGCAGATAGTGATAACCAAGTAGATGAACAGGTCGAGGAAGATAATGATGAACATGTAGATTTACAAGCTGATATGACATCATATAAAGAAGGGTGGAAGCATGATGCTCTAGTTAAATTCACATCATCAGCTCCAACAGGATCCTATGAAGAGTTTATAGAATTCCTTTTAATGGGGGGAGGAAGGAGTAGTGAGATAGCTGACAATACAGAAATTGAAGACGAATGTAATCAATTAATGTATCAAAACTACTATGCCGAATCATCAGAGTATAGGAGATTATGGAATTCAAATTTAATGTTAGGGTTAGCTGATGATAAGAGTAGAGCATATGTACCAGAAGTTCCGAGTAGTTCAACAGACGAGGATAGCTCAAATAATAGACAACGGACTTACTCAGTTGACAAACAAAAGATCAAGCAGGGTTTAGGGACGGCAGTTAGTGCAATTTCAAGCGTGTCATCCCTTGCTCTAAAGCCACTGCGGGATTTACAACTAGCAGAGAAGCTTAATGCAATGAATATAGATGCAGAAGAGGAACAGTCACAAAGAGAAATTGAACAATACAATCGAATGCAACAAGATAAGAAAGACTTAGAAGAGATGATGGCAATAAAGAAGGAGGCCGAAGAACGATGTATGGCTGATACCAAGGATCATTTGTTGGCCTTTATCAAAGACAATCCACAAGCAAAATATCATGAATGGATTGAGGCCTTCCATCCTGAAAATGCGCATGATGGCACGCTACTTGAGGGTATGGGTAAAACAATCGATCACAGATTTTATGTAGAAGAGAGTGATCACAGACGACTGTGGAACGCTCACCTATACACATATTCAGATCCAGGCACCAAGGCAAGAGATTTTGTACCAGCTAGAGCTAAACAAATGGATGAAAGTGGTGAGATGGTAAAGGCTGAAGATATATTATCTGGTACTGTTGGTAGAGAATTACCCCAACAGCACTTTGATGATGGTGGGCCACTGAATGCTGACTTAATGGCGTTTGATTGAGACTAGTCTTTCCGATTGTTAGGGCGATGTTATGCTGAAAAAGACTTCGTGTACATTCTATTCTTACATCAATATCTACTTCAATCAACCATCACTCATGCATCATCGTTCTATACAGCATCATGTCTAAAGACGGATTCGAATTCTTCCAACTAGCGTTTGCCTTTTGATCCTTAGATAAAAGGTCAGAAGCGGGAGCTGGTTGTGTCGATGATTCTTTGACTTCATGTTGATTATTCTCATCTCCTTGCTTCAGCTTGGCAGTGACTTGTACCGAGTTCACTTGTTCCAAATTTCCCTCATCTTCTCCATCTTTGCCAATCTCTTGTTGTTCACTACAAGCTTCTTCTTTTCGATGCATCAACTCTTCACTAGCTACTACCTCAACTTCTTCTTCATCAGTCTCACTATCCAACATGGAACAGCATCCCAATCCCAGTTGTTGAGCAACCTCATCAGCATTACAATCATCAGCCTCCTCCTCTCCATAGTATTCATGACCTAAACTGACATTAACATACCCACCTTCTCTACCGACTAAATCTTCTTGATGGCCAATATTCTCCAAGTAATGACCTCCAATCGTTCGTGTGTGTTCCTCTCGTACTTCATCTTCTACTTGACGAGCAGAGTATTTGCAATTGAAGAACACGTCACAATTACCAACGCCTGATATGATTCTATCCCATGGTAGTTTAGTTAGTGGTGTTAGTATTGGATGACGTAGTATCTTTCTTCTAGGTGGAGGTAATGATGTCGTTGTTGCATTAGCATTAGTGTTGTTGTTGAGTGGTTCTGTTTGAGCTGCTGATATGCTGCCTTCTTGTGCATTATTATTTGGGTTTGTTTTTGTTTCAGGTATTGATGATTGAGCTGGATGTTCAACAGCAGCAGATTCAGAGGTTAACTGCTCATCTCCATCTGCTGTGTTCTTTGGTGAAACTAATTCAATGGCAACAAATTCATCTTCATTAATCTTATTATGATCATCATCTACATCAGCTTTTCTATCTAAGGCAGTATTATTATTCGTTGACTCTACTACCTTTTCATCATTATCTTCATTAATATGAGCTAGCCTTGTATCATCTCCTATTGTTTGAGGTTGTTCACTGTTTGACATCATATCAGATGAACTGAGATTTTGTATGGGCAGCTGTTCTATTTTCTCAGTTTGAGAACAATCAACTGCACCTTCATTATTAGCAGCGGTGGTGGTGGCATCAGTAATATATCGTTCGGATAGTATATTGTCACTTTTGGTCGGTATGTTGTTCTCTCCATTTTGTATATCGTCTGATAACTGAGGTTCATCGGTATTCTTTCTTTCAGTTGTATGTTCTAAAGTTGAACTTTCATTGTCGGATTGTATTTCTGAACAATTAGCCACTACTTTATCTGATATATCAATAGAACTTTGCATCGCTTCAGTAGATACCTGCATATCATTTAGAGGTTCTGTTGTATTGTTCTGCATACCATCCGTGCTAGTAAAATTTTCAGTTGGTGCATCGCAACTAATATCATTTTTGACCGTCTGTAGCTCCTTATCAGTCGAACCAATCATGATTTAAGCACTTGAATATAGAGTAGGGTATATGTTAAGACTCTCCAGTGGAATTATAATCAGTATTGATACTACCAGCGCTCACCAGAACCACAATAGACAACACTTCAAAATCTACATAGTATGAACCCCTGAGTACGGGAAGAAGAAATGAAAAGGATACCGGTCAATTTTTTCTACTGGTATGTATTTATTTATTATTGTGTTGATGGCATGATGGTGATAATCTGTGTGGATTTACTTGTCTTACTCTAGAAAGTAGTATCGGTGGTATATACATTTATCTTGACGGCGGCAGCTTAGATCACCTTTGCAAGACTAACAATAATAACAAAGAAAAAATATCATTTGATTGCTCTATTGATATCAAATTATTGTAATCACTATTGAAGAGCATATTCGTATACCTTGGAGAGTATTTACTACGCATTTACATTTACAGTATAAATCATATAATATTGAAATATAATAATCGTTTGGTTAGTACATATCACAATCATACAGAGAGTTTCGAGTCTGAAAGATTTCGTTCAAAAGCAAGTTGAGTACCATTAGATTACAAACGTATTATCAAGATGAATAATGAAACTTTTATATACATGGGTGGAGATATGGTAGTACCACAAGATGTTGTTCGTGTTAGAGTTCATCCTTCTGTTACCGTGATACAAGAAAAAGCATTTTATCAGCGGAGGAAATTGAAAGAAGTTGAGCTATGTGAAGGATTACTCGAGATTGGCAGTTATGCATTTAGTGGGTGTTGGGAACGCGGCTTGAAACGAATTAGTATACCTTCTTCTGTTAGAGTTATTGGTAGCTATGCTTTCAATCATTGTTCTGAATTGGAGGAGGTTATACTTTGTGAAGGATTAATAGAAATCGGAAGTAATTCATTTGATAGTTGTTACGCCCTGAAGCGAACCAATATTCCCTCAACAGTTACGCATATATTTGCTAATGCATTTTCCTGGTGTGAATTGGAAAATGTTAAACTTAGTGAAGGACTGTTAGAAATAGGAGAGTTTGCATTCTATGGCAATTCCTTTAGTCAGATAACGATACCGTCCACCGTTAGTAAGATAGGCAAGGGAGCATTCAAAGAAGGTGTAAAGTTGGCAAAGGTAGAACTTTGCGAAGGATTGATAGAAATCGGAGAGATGGCATTCAGCAATTGCAATATTGGCAGTATCAATATCCCGTCAACTGTTAAAACAATTGGCGGCTGGGCCTTCTGTCATGCAAGTTTAATGCATCTTTCACTACCAGATGGCATTGAGAGTATTGGGGACGGCGCTTTTTGCAGTGGAGACTTTACAACTGTTAAAATTCCACCTTTCATCACTACAATTACTGAATGTATGTGCCGCTCTATTGGCATGTTTTCCATTGATCTCCCAGAATCTATAGAACGGATCAATGAGAAGGCATTTGATTCTAGTACGATGCTTCGGAATCTAGCACTTCCATCACATGCCGAGATTGGGGTTGATGCATCCAAGAATTGCATGAACTTGAAAGAGCTTGGTACAGAACGAAGCATTATCAATGCACTGAAACATCGATTTGATAACCTACCAATACACAAGATGATATATTATCAATCATATCGTCAAAGTATGGCGATGGACATTCTCGATGATCCATCTATCAAACAACAAGATACTTTGGGCATGACTCCACTGCATATACTTGCTTGCTCTACCAAACAAAATATAGGGTTATACAAGGCGTTGATTGAAAAGCATCCTGAAAGTCTCATAACTAAAGATAAGTGGGGGGCATTACCGCTCCTATATGCTGCATGGGGCAATTTGGACAAAGAGATTTTGCAGTTTCTAGTTCAAAGTTACAAATCAATCTTCCCCAAGTATAAGTTCAATTGGACTAAGATGATGGAAACTGTAGCGAAGTTTTGTGCCGCAGGGGAAGAGACAAAGTGTCTCCATAAAATCCAAAGAGACTCATTCCCCGATCAATTCATTGACTTGGATACTCTTGTTGAGAATGCTATTACTCGATCAAATCCAGACAATTCAAATTACATAAATCGGAGGTCATTGCAGTGCTTGACCGTTCGCAGTATTTCAACTCGAGCCTTGCCAATTCGATATAAACCGCTGCGTCGACAGTTAATTAAGTTGTTACGGACAAAGATTACTACAGATACTATTCAGGGGAGAAGAGATTATGTTAAAAATGTTCACAAGAATCTCGCGATATGCGAAAACAAATTTGATAGAATGATGGAGGCCCTTACAAGTATTGAACTAGTTCTGTGGAAGAACAAGATGGATGATTGTTGTGGGCACCAGGGGAAGACAAGGCATAGCAAGAAGATGAGGATGGATGACACAGCTATGCGTAAGCAATGTCGGATCAGTTGTGGAGCTGAGACAAACATTGTGATCGAGCATGTATTACCTTATCTCGATATACTGAGACTTGATTAATGTTCTCATGCATCTATAATCAAGTTATAGGTACAATCATATGCTTATTCTCTATGATTTACCAATACGGCTACATAGGAATGCATCTTGAGATGCCTCACGACCTAAGAAGTTCAATATCATCTTCTCTCCATCAAGAGTAGCACAGGGAGATAGTATCTTATCTCGATACTGCTTTCCTAAATCAGCATCAATCACCGACTTACTATCCTTTGATAACTCATCGAACCTGCTGTAGAGGTCAGCAGCGATTGCTTCACTATAGATGTATCCATAATATCCAGCATCATAACCCATCAATAAATGAAACCACGAAGCTACTGCAAATGATCCCGGCAGTGGAGAGATTCCCGTATACTTTTCAATCATAACATTGTATAGCTCTTCTGCATCATATTGATCTCCCTCAAATTCGTATGGGCCTGGCCCACTGTGTACTTTCAAATCATATAGACTCATGGCAAGATACTTCATTTTACCATAGGCTGTCATGAGAAATCTAGACTTGCTCAGTGCCTTGATTGTTTCTTCAGGTAAAGATGAACCGTCAGAGATGCGCTTTGATAACCGTTTGATTATCTCAGGATGCCACACGAAGTTTTCCAACATCATACTAGGAACTTCGAGGAAGTCTTGCTCAACACCACCTGGCCAAGGTGCTGCACTCCAAGTCCATGAATGTAAAGAATGCTTGGAATTAGTCAAGACTGAATGCATTGCGTGTCCAAACTCGTGGTAGAAAGTTTCACACTCTCTGAATAGCAACAGTGATGGAGCACCCTCCCGAGATGGGGTCAAGTTTCCAATATTCACACAAGCCGGTAGTACTCTTCCACCATTCTCAGTGCTATAGCTTGGACTCAAAGGATAGACACATTGATGTGAGTACTTTCCAGGTCTTGGGAAGATATCAAAGTAGACATGTCCCAACACCGTTCGCTCTGTTGCACAACAAACAGCAAAACATTCAACATCTTCATGCCATACTTCTGCATCTACTACTTTTTCAAACTTCAAACCCAAGAGTTCCTCGTATATAGATAAGATGGTACTCTTAACATGCTCTAATGGAAAGAATTGTCGAAGTGCTTGTTCATCGACACCTGACTCGTTGGCCTTGTACATTCGTGTATAGTAGGTGATATCCCATGGATCTAGATTCGTACTATCACTATCATTAACGCTAATGCCAAGATCTCCCTTCTTTAGTTCAATCAATAAATCTACCTCTTGCTTGCACTTTGGTCTGTATGCTTCTACCAGTTTCAATAGGAAATCTTCGGCCTTTTCAGGTGAACCAACCATCTTTATTTCACACATGTAATGAGCATGATTCTTGTATCCAAGTAGCTTAGCACATTCATCCCGTAATTTGATAACCTCCAAGAAGCGTGGTGTGTTCTCCTTTTGACACTTCTTGGACAATGCTTCCATAACTTGTTTTCTTGTATTCGAACTCTTGGCAAACTTTAGGATGGGTAATGTAGATGGAGCTTTTAGTCCAATCTTGATCTTTTCTGTACTTTCATCTCTTTCAAATCTATCGATATCATCTACACCATCTAATTGTTCTTCTGTGAATAGTAAATATCCATCGTGTTCATTAATCTCAGCACAGAATGCACTGCATGTTTCTTCAATTTGTCTTCGTTTGGTTTCTATTGTGGTATTTTGATCTGATGTAGATTCACAACCATTGCGGCGCATCATCCGTAAAATGTTCTTTTCAAATCGTATATCCTCATCATTGATATTAGAGCTGTCATCACCCTTATCTGCAATTTTATGAAGAGAATTATACAATTCTTCATCAGACAAAGCCTCATCAAACATTGTCTTTAACCGATCCTTCTGTGCATGAGAAGTCGCACGAACACCAGCATCTTTGTGTACCATAGACGGTAATGTTACCCGTGCAGATGCCGCTGATGCATCACCAAGTGCTTGACTTAATAATATGAACGATGGCTTATTGGTACTACTACTACTTTTGATACTATTTATTGCAGTAGTAAAATTGAGTTTTATATCATCTGCTTCTTCTTTGATGGATGTTGATGTTGTTTTGTTAAACGAAAAGGATGGTGGAGATGATGTCGATAGATTT
>Ga0214480_101255_pt1 | contig 11197 bp, 10 predicted proteins | sample M1_20Mar14CPVII9_3_FD_165042 | JGI IMG/M metagenome (GOLD analysis project Ga0214480, IMG submission 165042) | Marine eukaryotic communities from Monterey Bay, California, United States - M1_20Mar14CPVII9sort6BwellE17 | ecosystem: Environmental > Aquatic > Marine > Unclassified | place: USA...
GAGATGGTATCAACAATGTAACAGACACTTCCACCTACCAAATGCCAGGCATCATTGTTACTCCTGAGAAAATGTCAATCGCAAAGGGCCTACGAGTCTATGCAAACAAAGGCTGTAAGGGATGCGACCCAATATCTTACATCCTTGAATGTCGCGCAGATACTTTGTCACCTTTTCTCACTATCGGAGCAGGAGACTTTGCCTGGGAAGTCCGCGTTTGTATTTCATCATGTGAATTCAAGTGTTCAATATGAAAACTCGGCGATTTGGCTACTTCATTTGAACCCAGTGTTTCTTTATTTGATTGTCTTTGGTTCCAACATGAACTAACAACATACTGTCTCCTCTCTTTCGTCGTCATATATGTTAATGCGCATCTTCCAGGAAGGGAAATGATTGGAATTCCAATCTCAATACAAGAAATATTGCAGGAATGACTATCAACTCTTCATATGAAAGTGGTGACACGACACATAACTTCATGGAGGTCAAGTATCCAAGTAATGGGGCTATATGCTATCAATACAAGTTATCTTTCCCTGATATTCGTGTGTCCACATCAGGCAGTATGAAGTTTGCCGAGCTTGAACTTCCTGGTGCTCTATTGCCACCACAACCAAGTACCAGCCCTACACCTGTGCCGTCTGTGAGCCCCACAAACAAGCCTTCCACATCTCCTTTAACACAGAGTGAAGGCTCCATTATCCGCAAAGTTCGTGTGCAGTTAACTAATAAGAATATTTTGCATATGCGTGAAGTTGAAGTATACAATACTGATGGTGTAAATGTTGCTCTTGAGAAAGCTGCTTTGCAATCGAGCACGTTGCAAAACAGTCCAGCATGGCAACCGGAAAGTGGTAATGATGGTAACTTGGGTAGTTTGATGCAAACTAATTCCGAGCAAGGTGAGTTTACATTGTCTTAGTTGCCTTTATTTAACGATTCAATCATTGTAGAATTCGTCTATCTAACATTACACGCTGTCCTACTTCCAAGGTGCTTGGTGGGAAGTTGACCTAGGTCCTACTGATGCGATTGCGATTGACCAGTTTAAAGAAGTTCGTATTTACAATCGTGGTTCGGGTAAAGGACATGAAATTAGTAGGTTATCCAATGCAGAGGTATCCCTTTTGAATGAGAGCGGCGAGATCATTAGCCAATATACGTTTGGTAGTGTTTATTGGCATGACATCACTTTGTCTGCATCTGACTTTGGCATTGGACCAACATCTTCAACTTCACTCGGCACCCCCGTCAACAGTGTACTCGTACATTACAGTGTTAAGTCATCCTTCGGTTGTATAAATTCAGCAGTAGCCAGAGTGGATGATATGCTCATCTATGATGTAAGTTTGATACAACCAATCTATGTTCTTCTCATTTATTCTTCTAAAAAGCTTACACCAACATGTTCTTACTTTACTTTCTTCTTCTTCATTTAGTATTGGTGCGATCGAACTGGATTGAACAATAGGTCTGATCCAAGCTACCAAGTTCCTGGCATTACGGTGAAACCAGAAAGGTTATCGATTGCCAAGGGCATTCGTCTCTATCCAAATGCAGGCTGCAAGGGTTGTGATCCGACAACATTCGAGCTTGAATGCCGTGCTGATGCTGCTTCTGATTTCTCTCTCCTCTTCTCCGGTACTTTTGCATGGAAGGGTGTAGGTTGGAATGATTCATTGAATACTAGAAACCCAAAAGGCCGGACAATCAATTCTTCATTTGAAAGTGGTGATACTAGGTAAGCGTGTATACCACATTTGTTGCCCAGTGCCTTGTGCTTATCTTTATATAACAAGAGACTAACATACATTATCCCTTCTCATTCCAAAGCCTGAAATATATGGAGATTATTTATCCTACTAATGTGGCTGTATGCTATGAGTATAGACTAAGCTTCCCAGAGACTCGTTCAGACAATACAAGTATGTTGAAGTTTAGCGAAGTAGAACTGCCAGGATTTGTGTTGCCGGCTGCAGATGGCTCTGATGACAACTGTCCCGGCGGCATGTGTATTGACCTCGCAAGACGCGGCATTGCCTCACAGTCTAGCACTTGTTATAAAGGTTATGCTAGTCGAGCTATCGACGGCAATACTGATGGACAATGGAAGAAGGGTTCTGTTCAACATACTTGTAAGGAAACCAATGGATGGTGGAAGGTTGACTTGGAAGCGAACAAGCTGCATACTATTACCAAAATCAAAATCTATAACAGATCTGACTGCTGTAAGGATAGGTTGGGCGGGAAAGCTGAAGTACAAATCCTTGATGAAGAAGGTACTGTTGTTGCAAGCCAACCGATTCAAGGCGTACTCTCAGTGTATACGTTTGACTTTAATAATGTTGTTGGACGGAGCGTGCGTGTTCAGAAAACTGAATATGGTAATATGCAGTTTGCTGAGGTCAGGGTACTTGGCAATACTGTAGACCTCTAGAGGCACTGAAGACTCGCACAGTTTCTATTGTAGCGAACTGTGAGAATGCAAGTAGTATTGAATCTAACACTAACAAGATTGGGTTGCAAGTATTAGTATTGGATTCCTGCAAGAGAAAATAGGATAGCACTCCAAAGGAGCAACTTTAAGATAATATTTGTTTAGGATATATTGTTTAATCTTGAAAGATGACTTAACTATCTTCTAGAAGAGGAAGCAAAGTTGGACTGTGATCTCCAGATTTTGAATGAAATGGTGGTGTTCATGTGACGGAGGGAGGCAGCCTCAAGAACAGGGAGGACACAAGCCCTGAAAACTCATCATATACCTTTTCTATTGATATTCGGAACATACTTCGTCATCTGCTGTGCTTCTGCTCATGGAACCGAGTCATTGTGGCAGAGACTCTGAACACTGAAAGCACGATATATACTCTGGATATACATACCCCCCGGCGGGAATATAATTATTATCATACCTAATATGCCACACGCATCAGAATTAGAAGAGTTTGGTCTTGAAGTAGAACAGGAGAACCATTCATTAATAACACCTACAAGAACTAAAACTAACCTTTCCATACCAACAAAAGAACAGCGTATTCGTTTGCAATCAACTAATGTACGACGTAAATCAGGTGGAGTAGTCATACTGAAATTGGCATCATTATTACTGGCATTAACAATTGTAGTCTGTATACATGTAGGTAAAGAAAGTGAGGAGACTGAATATATAGAGGAAGAAGAATTATTGAATGGTAATAAGGAAATATGTGTAGACGATCCTAAATGTGTAGATTATGTTGCACAGGTTGGTAATCTACGTGCATCATCAAGGTGTAATGAACCGATTGGTATACTTAATGAACAACAATTTCAAAAGTTACTCAAGCATTTCTGTAGAAGAAGTTGTGGCTTATGTGGTAGTGGCATTATTGATGAAGAAGAGGGTGTTAGTGATGCTGTTATTAAAGCCGAGATTATAGAGGTTGCACAAGAAATTGAAGAGGCAGAGGTTGAGGATGAAATTAAAAAGGAAGAAGAAGAGGAGGAGCTTGAGCTTGAGAATGATATGGAGACTGTTGAAGAGCAGGAGAAAGAGTTTGTCAATAATGATGAGAGCAAGGAAATAATAAGTGAAACAAGCATAGTCGAAGAAGGAGATGAAGAAGAGGAGGAGGAGGAGAACGATGCAATCACTAGCTCCAGTCAATTGACAAATACAACATTTGTGGGTATGATTCCATCACCGATAGATTACAAAGCAGAGGAGATTATGAATAGTAATGTAGTGGAGAATACTGCTGCATCAAGAGATAATGTGATAGAAGAAGAAGGCATCACAAAAGTAAAACAGCCTCGGAGCGAGATATCAGCAACTGTCAGTACCCTCCCACATCAATCTTCTACAATTCAATACCCATTAGAACAATCTCAAACTACCAAGCTGCTTTCACATCAACCGACTGCTATTCCACAGCAAGCATTATCTATCGGACAACAACAACAACAGCAACTACCACTTCAAGAGCAGGCAATAGACAACACTTCATCAATAGTAAATAAAGGAGAAGAAGAATCGAAAGAAGCTTCACCAGTAGGTAATGTCATAAAAATACAGGATGGAGATGAAGGAGCCAATGCCATGGAAGTAGAGGATGACGGAGATGAAGTAGTAGCTGCAAATAGCGATACATTATTGATTAATAACAGTTTAGCAGACGAACAGCCACAAGGCCAGACATCGCTAATAGTCCAACAACCTCCACCACCAATTACTCAGCCTCAGATGGAGCCTCCAATAGTTACAGAACAACTATATCAATCTCCCAACAGTGAATTAGCAAACATTGGCGATTATAATAATATACCAGATTCAATATACGAGTCATCTCCTAACCATATTGGAATTGATCTACCAAATGTTGGCGATACTTTATCGGATACACCGTAACAAGTTGAGTTAAAGAGTGTCCAATCACACTACTAGACTCTGGAAGAGGAGATCTATAGTACTACTTTAAGCTATAATCTACTACATTGAATACATATCTCCCCCCGATCTCCACTCAAACTCTCCCAATCCATTACTACAACAACGTAAATATCCAATGGATCTTTTAATGTTCAGATACTAACGTCCAGTTACCCTGGCCCTACGTGCATGCATACGTGCATCCATACGATCTTCTTGTGAACCACCCACCTTTCCTTCAAGTTCAGCCTTCTTACTGTCGATCTTGTGCTGGTTTTGCGCTTTCTTATTATCAAGTTCAGCCTTCTTACTGTCGATTTTGTCTTGGTTCTCGGCCTAAGGTGTATATTACACAGAGAGTTCAGTTTGTTAGTATTAGAATAGTAAGATCACAACAGTCAAGAGATCACTTTTCTGGTATCACAATAGAGTATCATATCACAAGCAACACTAGATCTAGAGCTCCGAACAGACAAGAAGAAGTACCACAAATCACATGAGAAGATACACATTGTAGTTGCTTACATACCTTGAAACGATCCGCCTCGGCACGAGCATTGTCTTTACGACCCTGTGCCTTTGCTCGAGTTTCATCAATCTTGTCTTGATTCTCGGCCTTCTTTTGATCAAGTTTGGCTCTTTGATCTGCTGTCATGTCATTAACTTGTTCTTGACGATTGTCATGCCGGATACCTTGACGTGCTGCTTGACGATCTTTGAAGCCCATGATGCTGTGTTTCTAATTATAACCAAAGAATAGGTATGATATGTCGGTAGTGTCTGATATTACTATTGCAATCGGAGGTCAAAAGAGGAGAGAAAGGGGAGAGAGGTTTTGCTTTTGTGATTATGAGAGTTTGCGACTGAAAAACACATATCATCCACAACTTTACCAACCAACCAATAACTTACTTCCTACGATATGGAATAGAGTAGTATAGACCTTTGTTGTCTCTCAATATGAGATCCTAATCTGCACTATGTACTGTACTATCATCGAACGTGTGTTGAGCCCAAAAGATAGAATTCTGTCGTTATCCCTACGGTTCAGTGAATAAAAGTAACGGTTCAAGTATTTTACCCAGTAGGGAGAATAAAGATTCTACTAATTCCACTCTGTACAAGTGTAGAATTTAGGGGAAGGGGTGTGTATAATTGAGGGTGTAACACCTCTGTAGACCCAAGTTATAACATTTTACAATAACTCAAGCACCTTGCCTCTCTGTCTCGTCTAAAATCTTGTGACAACTGCAAAGATATCAATCTCATGTATCAGAATACTCTCATAAATTCTATATCATATCAACTCCACCATATCTACAACAATCAACTAACATCATGGCATTATTAGGACGTCGCGCACAAGCTGCAAGAGCTGAAACCTCGAACGGAGGACATGTCAAAACCGTAGGCGGAACTAAGGTTGCAACAGGACCCAATGGCAACACTGCAGTCAAGCAGACGAAGGCTGGTGTTGGTAAGATATTGTGATGCTTCTATCTTTGTATTGTATTGTATTGTATATTGTTTTGATTTCTAATATATCTATTTTGTTGCAATGATCTCTTCTCCTCTCCCTCTCCATCATCTCTCCCCTCCCCTCTCCATCGATACGACGACACAAATCTATATCAATGATAAGCACATGGAGAGAATGGTGCTGCCGCAGGAAAGCAAACAAAGGTTGCCGTCAAGACAAACAATGGTGTTAAGACTGCCCAGAAGACTACCGCCGGTGCCTACAGGGAGAAGAAAGAGTGAGTACATATCATATGTGCATATCTTTGTATGATATGACATGTCTCATATCATATGTATCTTACTCTCTTGTATGCTTCTCATGCTGCTCTCTACAATCTACAGATATGATTCTGACTCCTCAAACTCTCGTGATGGTAAGAAGACACACGGCGGTGTTGCCGTCAAGCAAACCAAGGGTGCTGTCAAGACCCAGAATGGGAAAGTCGTTGCCGGGAAGAAGACCAAGGTAGTTGGCGGCCGACGTGTTGAATATGATTCAGACTCGGACCACAGCCATAAATCTCATGGTTCACACAAGTCTCACGGCTCACACAAGTCGCATGGCTCACACAAGTCGCATGGAAGCAAGGGAAGTAAGGGATCAAAGGGGAAGAAGAAGAAAGATTGCAAGCATGACAAGCATGATAAGCATGATGATAAGCATGCTGCCGCTGGTAAGAAGACAACTGTCGTCAAAGGACCTAACGGCAATGCCGCAGCTAAGCAAACAAAGGCTGGCGTTGGTAAGTTCTATATATACATCATAACATACTCATGTTATGGATACAAATCTTTCATTCTCACATAATATGTTCTCCTCCTCTATTCATCTAGCTCATGGTCCCAACGGCACGGCCGCAGGAAAGCAAACTAAGGCTGCCGTCAAGACTGATAATGGCGTTGCTGCCGGTCAGAAGACTACCGCTGGACGCTTTGGACGCCGTTAAGTTCAATGTCAAGTTGTCAATGTCGTCTCTCTGGTTCTTATGTGAGAGATACTTGATTGGGGGGATCTATACTGTATGATAATGGGGGGATCTAGAGATGAAGAGTTCATCAAGATATATGAAAAGAGTGTAATATAAGTAATGAGCTCATGTCTGGTTTTTAACAAGTGTACTAATATTAATAGCCCCCGATGATTGTTTGAGAGAAGATACCTCTAACTTTTTGGTATTCAAAAGCCAGGAATGGATCTTCCCGTATCAGCCCTTAGACACAATACTTCTATTAATCAACCCTGTTGGATGTATGTATGAGATGCTATATCCTGTGTATTCAGGATATCGATATCAGATAGAGTCATTGAGATTGGTTAGGAAGTACGATATCCATCTAAACACCTAATTAAGGATACCTCTACCATCTCACCTCGCCCCTCGCTAGCTCTCGCAAAAAGATTTTGTTCAAGTAATCACAACCACTCTAGCCAACATACTCTACTACATAATAGGAGTAATACTTAGTAGAGGAAGCAAGTTAGAGACGTATACAGTTGATAAAGATAGAATATCCGTCCATAAAGAGTTACACTTGCAGAGTTTTTTTTTGGTAGATAAATAGACAAAGAAAAAATGACGATGCAAAGAATAACACCATCACTCGTTGCAACAGTACTTATACTTATATCAACGTCAATAATACTCGTCTCATCGTTTCAAATTAAGACTGCCTCACTTCCAACAGACCTACCATCAATCCAAGATTGTCGACGATCGGCATATGCAGGAAAACCAGTTAATTTGGCATCTGCCGTCTCATTTTGCAATGCCGACCAGATACAGAAGGAAAATTATATATGCATAATAGCCAAATCAAATGATGGTGAAGTCTTGGGTACCGCGGATTTGAATACAAGAGTAAGTATCATATATTGTATACATATCCATACTTCATACTAACATACAAACTTCATACGAAACACCATATCATATAATATCGTATATTTGACATAACTATTTCAACAACGATTCAATTGTATACAAAGACAAAGGTAGTTAATAATGTATATGTAAGAGAGGAGGCAAGAAAACAAGGTATTGCAAAATTAATGATGGAAAAAGTAGAAGAAAGTATAGATAATAAACCCACAACACTCAAATTAACTGTGATGAGTAAGAATACTCCGGCAGTATCACTTTATAAAAGTTTAGGATTTGAAACACCAGGAATTTACGGCGGGTTAGATGCATTATCATCGGCTACACCGTTTAACTTTTTGATGGAAATGGAGAAAAAGTTGGAATGAGAGAAAACTTGAGAACTTGGACAGTACTTTGAAAAGGTATGTTTGAGCCGGGAAGAAGTATATGATTGATTTTAATTGCAGATGTGGAAGCTCAAACCCATAGTCTTTTTTCCAGTTGGGTTATTGGGATGATTATGAGATCTTTCCAACTGTGGAGGTACAAAATGGAAGCATCTCTAAGAACAAAACATTCGATCACATCTACATTATAAATTAAGAGATGACCAAATATTTAGCATCTGATTGAATTAGTATCTAGAACCATTTCTATGAGACCGATGATTGATGTCTAAAGTTTGGTATGTATTGGAACCCGATGACGGATGCTTCTTATAATTAGCAAACTAATGCCACATCCACTAGTTGTGGCAAATGACCCCGTTCTTCTCAAGCGATGATACTGCATCTCTTGATGTTTGTACCTAGCCCCTAAGATACGATTTTAAGCAAACACTAACCCTACTAGGTTAGAGAGGTAGGCATGCAGATTAGATTAGGTTTGGTATGATTGAGCTCATGACAAATCCGGTAGGGTTATAACCAATAACCACACTGTTGAGCTACATTGCTCTGCATAAGAAGATGTGACAAAATAAATGAGTGTGTAAAGGGGAGTTCTCGGGAAACAAGTCTGACATGTCGTTGAAGATATAATACGTTCACAATGTGAATTTTCGTCAAGCGGTTTTAAGCAATTAAAGTATCAAATGATGAGGTGTTTCTCATTAAGTTTAATGATAGTACTTGTTTGGAATGATTATACTGAAGTAGTTTGCAAGCCATTTACTCTCTCACACCCCCGCAATACGCTTAAAAATCACTAACATCTTCTAAAACAATAAGAATATGATATTATCATATAATAAACCACCCCCACCGTATGATGATCATGACACCAGTTATCGTTCTGGTATGTCATCACTTTCATCAATATCTCGTCATATAAACACAGTTATTAATGATACATCGCAACATGCAGATGATGATCAATTGTCGTTGGATGAGGATAATCAACCAACGACGCCCCCGCCTATGGTTATGCTAGATGGTAATAATATTTCAACAGTGCCAACAACTCATACTAATAATCAACTCGAATCATCATCTTCTCTACTGCCCACCCGTCGACCTTCGTTAGAGGGGATATGTACGAACAATACACCGCTATTAACGTCGTCAACGATGCCTCCGTCGTCATCTAATAATATTTCTAACATGAGTATCGATGGGGCAGGCCTAATAGCCACATCCTCTCATCACAACATGAGAAATAATAATAATAATCCCCCAGGTATCAAATCTCATAATGATGATGATAATGATAACATTATGCCCACTAATACTACCACCGCAACAGACAATCTTAACAATAATATGCCGGGACAATCTTCATCATCATTATTACAACGAAAATTTCCACCCCGACCTGGTGCCGCTGCAACAATTAGTAAACACACTCAAAGCCTATTAACACTCGATATGCGCAACTATCGCAAATTAGAAGATGCAATTATGCAAGTAAAATTATATCTCGAGAATATACGTCAATTAGCCGAAAAGTTAGGTGGAGGCAAAGTTAATTCCGAAAGTAATGTAGAGGGTATGATTGTATTAAATGAGAATGAAATTGATATGGGTGTACAGTTAGTAATGGATAAAGATAGGGGTGGTGGTGGTGGTGGAGGGGGTAGGTTAAAGAAATCATTGTTTGTTACTATTATTACTGGAGAGCGTGGGGTAAGAGTTTTTATATGTTTATGTAATAATGCTTTTGTTTTCATTTATAAAGTGTGCATATTCATATGATGTGCACATGTTTTAGTTTCTCATAACTCACCACAACCTCCTGCCCTGACTACCTCCTCATCTCACCACCTGTCTTTTTGAAACAGAGTGGATTAATTCTACGAACACTATTGCAAAAGATATTCCACAATCGCAGTATCAAATTTATTGACGATGATGGTAAATTTCCACCAGTTTTCCTAGTTGATGCTTTGAGTGAAGTCCGAGATGATTTGGAACATCATGATTATACTGCTAATCGTCATACTGCTGCTGCTGCTGCTGCTGCTGCATGTCAAATGGAAGCCACTCACAGTAATAATATGGTACCTTTGCGTCCTCCTAACCAAGGGGGAGTGTCAGGTGCTATTAATCGACAAGGTCAAGCTGTTCTACCTTCTTTACCATCCAACAACACAAGTGGAACAAGTGGAGGTATGCAACAGGCTACTACCCCACCTTTGTACCATGTTCCACCAGCTTCACTGCCGCCAACCATGACAACTGATTCACCAGTGGCGTTACCGCAACCTAGGCAAGAGGCCATGCTGTTTTCAAGCACTGGAGATGAAACGAATGTTGTTGCTACTAGTAACCCTCGACCACACTCTTATGAAAGTACAAAACTCGAGGCAGTGAAATCCACTCCTTCTGAATTAAACAACCATCCACATCATGATGATGATATGTTGCAAACTCAAATGAAGAGACATTCGAGTTTGGGTACCAGTTTGAGTTCGAATTCAATTTTTAATCACCACCGTAAGCTTCCTGCAATAGACCATAATGTCCCACCTGCAGGGGTATCAATATCTGGTGTTACCTCTTTATCAGAACTGGAGTCGAGTCGTAGTATTGGAAAAAGACGCCGGAGATGGTCTTCACCTGGGGGTATCTGCGAGGGAAGTGTTGCCTCATTGTTGCCATATGACCTAACAAGTCATCAGCGGGGGACGACAAACTCAGGAATTCCTCAAGGTGCATCAGCGCACTTTGATCAAACACCCCCTCAACTATCACAAGCTCATCATCCAATCGCTGGACACAGTACCCAGAGGGTCATGCCTATGTCCCCAGAGTACCCTCTCAGAGCATCTCCCGAGGATGTTGCCCTGCAATCAAGAATGCTAGCTGCTCAACATCATCAGTCTTCTATGATGAGCAATCAATATGGATTTCTTCCATCACAACCGAATACAACAAGCCATTTCAACACTCCAGCTCAGAAT
>Ga0214480_101256_pt1 | contig 11180 bp, 7 predicted proteins | sample M1_20Mar14CPVII9_3_FD_165042 | JGI IMG/M metagenome (GOLD analysis project Ga0214480, IMG submission 165042) | Marine eukaryotic communities from Monterey Bay, California, United States - M1_20Mar14CPVII9sort6BwellE17 | ecosystem: Environmental > Aquatic > Marine > Unclassified | place: USA...
TCTTTGACAATCTTGACTTGAACCATGAGAGTTTGAAGCTCAGTCTTTGCAACATTCACATCATTCTGACATTTAATCAAATTCTTTGTTTCAATGTTCTGCGCTTGTCTAGCAACATCACATTGGGGCTGACTTTCAGACATTTGAGCTTCGGCATTTACAATATCTACCTCAAGTAATCTATTGGACTCTGCTTGTGACTTTAGGGTTGATTGCTTTTTCTATAAAACAGGAGCAGAAATAATATATGTTATGAGGGTAAGTTGTGTAGGATGACATATCATACATAAAGTAGAATACACTTACCTGTAGTAACTCAAAGATACGCTTCAGTTGCCCTTGTTCTCGACTCTCTTCAGTAACAAGTATTTCTCTAGCCTTTTGCAATTCCTTCATTGCTTTCTTAATACCAATCAATTCAGTCTGCTGTGTGAGGAGTGTGTTTTCATTGGATTTGAGGATATCTTGGACACGGGAGCTTCCTCTTTTCGTCAGTCCAATCTTTCTACTAACCATATCAAACTCGTGATCGGTTCTTTTGATGTCTCTTTTCAAAACATCTACATCTTTTTGTAGCATTGGGATATCATTCTCAATTTTTGTGGTACTAATTGCTAATGTATCAACTTCTTTTTGATGCTGAGCTCGTTCCTTATCTGTGGTATTAGTCTTGGCCGCAATTAACTCTCTCAACTTGGATGCCTTGGCTCGTTCCTTATCTAACACATCTCTTTCCTTGGATATCACATCCAACTGTTTCTGTTCATTACTATTTCCAACTTCAATTTCCTTGTTGCTTGATTGTATAGACTTGAGCTCTTTTACCGCTGCATCTTCCTTCTTACTAAAAACTTCATATTCATTAGAGCAGTTCTGTTGGGAAACTCTCAACTCCTCAACCTCCTCTTCCACTCTCTTTATAGCCTTTTGCTCACTATCATGCTCATTCTTTGCATCCTCTAATTCTGATTGAGCAACACGTAAAGTCTCCACCAAGATTTCTTTAGATCGATTAGCTTCTTTGACTTTAGCTACTTCCTCTTGTTGTTGCTCTTTTACAGTACATAGATTACTACTAACTGAATCAAGATCAATAACAGATTCATCTCGTTGCTTGATGGAAGTTTCTACTTCTGTTTCCATCTCTTTAATATTTAATCGTAGATTAGATAGCCGAATATTATTCTCGGTAGCATTTGTACGGCTACATTCTAATGCATTGGATAATGTAGTCTTTTGCTTTTCTTGATCCTCTGTTGGACCAGGCCCGTGTTCGATACGAATTTGATTCTCTTCCACTTCAGATGCTAATTCAATGATACGTTTTTCTTTAGTTGGTATTTCATTGTTTAGTCGAAGAGCAGTCTCTTCCATCTTACGAATCGATTCTAAGCCTTCATCACTTTGTTTCTGTTGTTCAGCATCTTCTTGTTGCAACGCAGTAGTTTTCTGTTTGGCAGCGGCCAATTCAGTTGCTTGTTCTCTTATCGATTGCTCAAGTTGTCTACACTGCGATACCTTTTCATTGATCTTTGATAAAAGCTCATTATTTTGTTCACTACTGCTGCTTGAAGATTGCAAATCTTCAATGAGTTTGTTATAGCCAATGTCTTCATAGAAATCTGATTCTTCATTATCTTCTTGCGGAATTGAAGTAATAAATGATACATCATTGCTTTTACTATCAACCTCCGATGATTCTTTGACATTGATATCATTGTTATTTTCTTCAACCGCTGTTCGAGTATCCACCGTCATAGAAACATCCTCCTTCTCCTCCACTACCGCTATATTATCTGTTACCATTGTTATTTATTGCAAGCAATGCTTACGACAACACTGACCTGCACTCCTTCTCCTCCACTGCTGCAGTCACTTGGCATTTTTATTTTTGAGGTAGGTTCTGTTGGTATCACATAGATACTACGTATCTGGCCTTTTGTCGTCGCATAATGGTCTCACTACTTAAACACCACACACACACCTAGTAGGTGTAGTTTGCTTGTGGTTGTTATGTAGTTGTTTGGTTGTTCAAGTATTTATAGATTAGCATCCATAACCAACGCCGCACTTAATATCAAGTTTAGATTATCTCCTTCCATTGCTGTGTTCAGCTGAGACAAGCATATTGTTTTTGATACGATAGGATAATACCAACACCGCTATTTCCGTTCACAACACTACCAAAAAGAGCAACAACCACAACTAACTTCCCTCTCCATACCATACCATAAGCATCCAAAGAATGTCAGAAGTATTGGTACTATATCAAATATCCAACGAGGTATCTCCTCCTCATCACGGTGGCGGTACATCAAACAACAATAAAACACCATCCTATAATGCATACTACATGTCAAGAAAAGGTGGTGTAACACTTGCCAATGTGAAACAATCATGTCGAGCACTACAAAGTATTAATGTACATGGTTCGGATGGATATCATTGGCGTGTTCGGATTGATGAAAAGCCAAATACGTCACATAGTAGTGGCGGAAGTAGTGGCGGAAGTAGTGGCGGTGAAGTTAATTTCTCATGGTGGGATATACAAGGTCAGTTTAATGCAATAATATTTAAGTTATTGCAACCGATATATGTGTATTTCGTTTGCATATGAAATATACATTTTTATCTCATAAATATATTATACCATTTCAATTATATCAATTCGCAACAGATGAGAATGCAAGATTGCCCGTAAAAGAGGCAACACCCAAAGAATTAAAACGAATGTTAATACCAAAGAAGGAAAGTGATAGTGATGTAGTAACACAGGAGGTTACAAAAGCTGCCAAAGGTGCAATGAAGTATATGGGAAAAGCAATGAATGCCGTGGCTGGTAGTCAATCATCAAGTGGAGGACATCATCATCATGGAGGACATGATGATATGGATGATGATTTAACTGCCGTACGAACTCCTGTAATTTGTTTTAAGTTGTTGGATTTGGGTAAAGTTCAAAAGAATTTAGGTGGAAGTGGTAGTGGTACAGCAGTTCCATTGAAGAAAGCAGCTCCTCGTTCACGGCCTCCTGCTTCTAGGAGTTCATCTCAACAACCAACACAACAACAACGTCAAAAGGCACCAATCTCGTCAGGTGCACCTCGTATTCCACAGAATCAACGCCCACCCGTTGCCAAGTCTACTCCACCAACTGCTGATTTAATGGGCTTTAATTCTGCACCTACTGCAACTGCTGGAAGAAATTTGCAACATGCCAATTCAATGCCAAGTAGAACTGTATCAACACCCACTGGTGCCAAACCTGGAGAGACACGTGCCGAGAAGTTAAAGCGTGAATATGCCAAGAAGAATGCCACATCCAATAGAGTATGGGATGATGTAGATCAACGTTGGGTTGAGGCTGGTGCTCAAAATGGTGAAAAGAAGGCCACACCTGCCACTTCAATTAACAGCAGTACAGGAGTAGCAAGTACAACCGCGGCTGTCAAGGGTATTTCACTCTCCCGTTCCAACGCTGTTGGTAAATCAGCCAATGTTCAGAATGCAGTAGAGGCACGTGTTAATGAAATGGAAAACTCTCAGCAAAAAGCAATCAATGAACTACGTACTCGTGAAGCCGAGAAGGCAAAGGCCGAGTCAGATGAGGATGTAGTTCGTCAACGTCTTGAACCCAAAATCAAGGCATGGGCAGAAGAACACGGCCAGAAGAAACAATTGCGTGCATTATTGGCTAACTTGCATACAATCTTATGGGAGGGTAGTGGTTGGAAACAAGTTTCATTGGCAGATGTACTGGATGATTCTAAAGTGAAACGTGTATACTTTAAGGCAAGTAGGGTTGTCCATCCTGATAAGACTGGGCATTTGGATCCTGAGAAGAGATTTATTGCCAAGAGGGTGTTTGATGCTTTGACTCAGGCTAAGGTTCAGTGGGATAATGGTACAAGGTAGAGAGAGGGATGTCTGATGTACAATGCTAATGTATCAATGAAGTATGAGAATGATTTTTAGGGGGTGACTTAACCTAACTGAATCTGTATGTGTGAGAATAGGTGTGTCATTAATTAATCACCTACTTTTCTTTACTAATGAAAGAGTAAATGAAAGAATATCACACTAGACAATGAGCACTATAGCTCTGATTGAGAGTACCTTAGGTACGAGGGGGCTCATATATTTTTGATGTGACATAAGGGCTGACCTATAAATTAGTAATCCCCTCTTATTGTAGTGCTTGCTGTCTCTTTATATCACCATAGTATCAATTAGAATATAGTACACTTCAGTGAAAGGACTGAAATACAGCATATAATAATTACTGCATAATGACTTCAACGAAGAACAGTAGAAAACGGAGTAGAGTTGCAATTGCAATGCTTACAACTCTTCTCCTCGTACACAACGTGTCGTCGTCGTCTGCATCTGTAGGTCAACCATTGAATGAACAACAACAACCACTTAGCCAGAGAACAAGAAATATGCTAGCAAAGTGTGCAACGCCCTACACACCCAACACAGATTATACCGCGGGCGATATAGTTAGTCATCGTGGTCGAAATTATATGTGCAAAAATAAACCATATGATACGTGGTGTAGTCACTCAGATTACGCACCGGGAATTGGCACAACTGAGTATTGGGCAATGGCATGGAAATTAGTTGAAGTATGTCAGGGCGGAGGAGGAGGTTCTAGTCAATCGTCAATGATTCAGTTCAGTAGTGTTAGCGAGGAGATAAGTACAGAAAAACAACATATACCAAACAAATATACAGATGGAAAGTTAACATTAAAACCATTGCCACAACCAAAGCAACCAACAGCGTTTCAAGATGTACAGACCAATTCTGTAGAAGTAGTAGATATTCAATCCATTGATAATACAATGCAACAAACTGACAGTACATTAATTGAATGTGCACCGCGATATAAAACACAGTCAACTTATGAGGCTGGTGATTTATCATCATTTGAAGGTACAAACTATCAATGTCGTACATACCCAATAAGTCAATGGTGTAATGTTGATAGTTATTCACCGGGGAGTGCCTATTCATATATTGCATGGAGTGTAAGTACAATATTGATCTTTTTGAAAGTTGGTATCTTTCCTTATGACACAATGTATCTGTTGAAACTTATCGGTTGTTTGAACTCAACTCTCTTATCTACTTCATCCAGGAGAAGGAAGATTGTATAATGCCACAAGTTCAAGAAGAAGAAGAAACTGAACCCGCCCCAGATGACAACAGCATTAGCATATCAGCACTTCAAGAAGGTCAATGTGGTCCACCTCATCAAGCAAATCATATCTACTCACTACATGATGTTGTAAGTGTTCATAGTTCAAACTATGAGTGTAACCCCACACCGAATCCACAAGAGTGGTGTAATTATGTTACTGTTAGTTATAATTGGGATGCTGCTTGGAAATTCTTGGGAAGTTGTGAAGGTGAAGAAGAAGATACCGCCGATGCTTTAGATGTTGATACTGTGGCTCCAAAGGAAGAAGAAGAAGAGAACACTCCACTCGAGGAGGAAACGGTGGATAAGCCAACAACTGCTCAAAAGGAGCCAAGTGTTATCACAATCCAAGATATCACTATCCCAGATACTACTATCCAAGATAGTCTACCACAGCCAGAGGAGGAAGAAGGCGAGGTTGAGGATTGGGATGCCTCTAAGACATATGTAGCAGGCGATGAAGTCGGTGCTGATGATAAGATATTTCGTTGCAAGATTGGTGGTTGGTGTAGCAGTGTTTCCTATGAACCAATTGTTAGTTCATATTGGTATGAGGCATGGGACCTTGTTGGTAATTGTCATGGTGTTACGTCTGCTCCAACGACTTCACCACCTACTCCAACTCCTGGTCCTACACCAAAGCTTGATGTCAGACCGTCCTCGGGCGGTGATGCCAATAGTGATCAAGTATACTCGAATAGTGCATCGACGGTCCAAAAAGTGTTTGATATATTGCACTCTAAACAACGAGCTATCGATAATGAACTCTTTCTGTATCAAGGCCAAACACCATCGACAGTATATCGATACCAAGGCTTCATCGATGGATTACGAGTTATGACTGAAGATGGTGTTGCCAATAAATACTTTTATTTAGGTAATGATCATCCTGAACATGGACATTTGTATGGTCTTGCTAATATTGCAGCCTTCTTGGGTCAAAGCATGAAGGAGACGATTCAGTATGATGCCTGTGATGAGAATAGTTGGGATTATTTTGATTCGGTATATCCATTGAGTAATGCCTGCGGTCAGTTGGGACAGAGTTATCAAGACTACCATTGTCCAGATCACGAGAAACATATGGAGTGTCCTGTAGACGCAAACATGTCAATCAAAGGCACAACTCATGCTAAGTGGTATGGTGCCCCTTCTCCACTATTTTGTGGCCCAAAGACTGAATATCCATTCGTTGGCAAATGGGACTATGGTTACATGTGCAACAATCCATGGGAAAATCCTCCTGAGTATTGTGAAGACTATGTTGGTCAACAGGCCGGAAGAATGGACAACTCTGTACCTGTGGCTAATAGGAATGGACGAACAGATGTCGAAGGATGCTGTTGGTGGGGACGAGGAGTGATTCAGACTACGGGAGTTTGTAATTTTGGTAAACTCAACTACTTTTTAGGTGCTCGAGCTGCAAAGGAAGGACGAGGCAGCCGATACCCGGATATTGACTTCTGCAAGACACCAGATGCTATATGTGCAAGTGAAGAGCACAAAGAGCTCAAGTGGATAGCGGGTATGTTTTATTGGGTCGAGTCTTTACAGAGTTATGATGAGGGCGGTTGGAATTACATGAAGGAGCTTCACAGGTATGTCGACGAAGGTATGAATGATGACAGTTTTATACATGCTGTGAGTGGTATTGTCAACAGAGGCTGTCATAATCCACCATGCGGTACGGGACCAGTGGACGGAAGTCATGAACGAGCTACAAACTTTAATAATGTCCTTACTACTCTCAATGCATAGTCAGTTGTCGAGAAGAAGGAGACAGCGATGGGGGGGTTACTATATAATTTATAGATAGTATAAAAGATAAGATAGAACTTTCTTGAAACACAAGACTCCGAGACTTCTAAACACATATCCTTTATTGTTATGAATTACTACTATCACCCTTCTCCCACTTAATAGTATCAACCGATTCTGTTTGTCATACTCTTTATCCTATTGTTGATTATATAATCTTTTCTCCAATCCTTATGTACACCAAGTTGTTCTCCCACATTTTATTAAACACATCCAACTATATAGCACTCTTTATTGTAATCAATGTAATACCAATGGATCTTCTCGTGTGCCGGTACCACTCCAAGCCCTACTAGTAAGAGAAGATTCACTAAGACTACCCTTCTTATATCCACGACTTTTACGTCGTGATCGTCGTTCCCATGTTGGTTCAGTCTTAACCTTGACTTTGTGTTTGGTAGTTGATGATTTTGTTACCGCCTTTCTTGCTGACTTCTTACTACTCTTGTTCATACTTCGACTACTAGTACTCTTGTTGAGACTCCTAATGGAACTTCTTCTCGTAGAACTGCTATTCCGCTGAGGACGTTTAGGACTCATCTTTCTCTTCTTTTTACGCTTTGTATCGTCATCATCATCATTAGTTGACATTGCAATTCCCTTCTTAGTCATAGACTGCCGGAATGATACAGCAGCCTCTTCATCGTCCGAGGATGAGTCCGATAACACACGAGCATGTCCCTTGTTCTTTAGTGGACTTAAGATGGTATTTAATAAACCTGATAGAAGCTGCATGGTATGTATCTGTTGAATGAGTTAGTCTGTCGGTCGTTGGAGGGGAGGAGTTAATTCAACTACAATCAAGATGATATGATATGTTTATCACAATATTATTATAAGACTGTTTAATTATCAATCTATTAGGGTTGTAAGGTACGCGGAGTTGCATGTACTACTCCCTACTATCCATTAAAGGTCGGCGGCATGTTCATTTCTCTTGTTGTATGTACGGCAGCTTGAAGTAAAGGATACGCTGACAGGATACCTTAGCAATTAGTGAATGAAAAATCTTTCAGTAGTAAGACCCACAACAAGGCTTATATTGTTTATCCTATCAATAGTCAATCCTAGCCGCAATATAGATATTATCATCTCTGGTTGTTGATTGAAGTTTAGGAGGTAGCAATAATCAACAACTCGTTTGGGCTTATTACTTCTTGAGATAAAAAAATAAAAGGTCATTGCAAATCGAGTGAATATAAATATAAGATATCAAACAAACAACTTCTTTAATAGTCATTGTAAATACAATACATACCAACAATGGGAAAGAAGTCTAATAATACACGAGAAGTTGAACCATTATTTGCTCCAGTCGCTACCAACGATGATGAAGATTTAGAACTAGCAGCAGATGGAGGCCCGTCGACTCGATTCCGAGATGACCCTACTCAATCATCTTTACATTCTCCGAATAATGATAAAGATGGCGGACCAGCCATTAAATATCGTGATGAGCCAGAATCAAATTCAAGCGTATTTGATTGGGGTGATGATAATACCAACACTCCAGGCAACGATAATGATAACAATAATATTGGAGATGTATATCAAATAGATGAAGAAGAATTTGATACTAACGCCACAGGATTTTCACCTGTTAGTTTACACGACAGTGATAGTGACGATGAAGAGAATATAGGCAGTGGACGAAAGATACGTCAAAAGGCCAACAATATGTTAAATCAACGTGTCTTTGATGAAACAACGTATAATGATGACGATGATCGTATCTTTGTTGGTGGCGGGTGGGGAAGACATGGTAGTCAATTCTCATTATGTCCTAATGGTAGTAGTTGGTGCTGTCGACGTAGTACTGTTACACAACCTAGTTATTCTAGAGGACCTAGAGTTAAGATGGGATATTCAACTACTCAGGTTGTTTGTGGTGTATTAGCATTTGTTGCACTTGTGTTTGGGGGAGGGTTTATCGGGTATGAGGCTGGTTTACCTGTTGAAGAGGAAGAAGGTGAAGATTCTACTACTGTTAATAAAGGTGAGAATACACAATTATTCCCCAAGCATACACATACCAAAGGACAGGAATGGTTGGAATGGATCGAACATGAAAAGGATGAGATACATATGCCTCATTTTAATATGACATTTCATAAATCACACTTGCCCAAGAAAGACAAGGGAGATGAAACTCCACACTTTGATCCAATGACTCAAGCGGAATTACTTGCATTATCCGAACATGTATTCCAATCTTGTTCGGAAAGGTCACTCAAGACGGATGTGGGCCGTGATGCCTGTTTATCACATTGTCATGGACATTACTGCTGCTTTGAGAAGGAGAAAGAATATGGATCATGTGTCGCGGAACCCAATTCGTATTGCTTTGCCTATGCGGCATGTGAGAATGTTATTACCGACTTTGGAATGAATAATGCCAATACTCACTCGGGGTATGCAAATTTTTTTATGAGTGAGGCAGATACGACATTGTTGGAGGATACATGCTCGTCGGAGAATATTGCCACACTTCAGGGAATGAGGGATTGTACTGCATTTTGTCAACATCATTTATGTTGCTTCAGTACATTGGAAAGTGAGAATTGTAAGAGTAATCATGTAGAGGAATGTACGGCATATGCAGCATGTGATATTTTGGTCCAAGGACCTGATGTGAAGGACGGGTCAGTCTCTCCTGAATATAAAGGGACAACTGAAGCATCTGAATCTCAAACATTCAAAGACTCTTGTAGTACGATGAATAAGTTGCAGCAGAATTGGGATGTTTGCAAGAACCACTGTTCGAGATTTGCATGCTGCTTTCGTGAAGGTAATGGCTCTTGTTACGATGAGGAGCAACAAGAATGTGATGAGTATAGTATCTGTGAAGAGTTTTTCGATGTTGAGGAGTATGGCGAAGACGAATCTAGTACTTCATTCATTGACAAGGAACAAGAAGATAAGAATGTCGAGTTGGCAGTCTTCAATATAATCTGTTCATCAGATACCATTGAACAAAACTCCAAAGTATGCAAAGAGAAATGCACTCCGTTTGCTTGCTGCTTTAGTCGGAATTCTTGCTATGATCAAGAGACACAGGATTGTGAAGATCATATGATATGTGAACAGTACTTTTATGACGAGCAACAACCATCTCAAGTTGTCGAGAACATTAACAACAGCATCAATAAGAGCAACAACAGCAATCAAGTCACTAATGGCGGTGCAAATAAACAAGACAAACCACCGACTCCGAATCAAGGCATTATTGATGCTGTACAAGCTGTTTGTAATAAAAATATTCCAGGTGACTCTTGGGTAACGGGTTGTCATGCTCTTTGTTCGAACTATCTCTGCTGTTTCTCCACGGAAGGGACGGAAAGTAACTGTCGTGATTCGTATGGGAACGAAGTGTGTGACGCCTATCAAGGATGTAAAATACTGCACTCTACCTCTACAGATTCGGATGGCAATGTACATGAATTCGATCTGGGCGGTCCAACACCTAATGTCTCTTCACCTACTCCTCCATCACCTACCCCGCCTCCGCCTCAATCTCCTAAACCAATAATATCAGACCCTACGAAAATGAATGCTGCTGCCAAGGAGGAAAAAGATCAAAGCGAAGTAGCGGCAGTAGAAGAGGCATGTGTGCCCAAGGCTCGGAGAGATCCTTGGTTAATTGAACGATGTCGTAAGGCATGTGATGTACGCTCGTGTTGTTTTGAGAGTGGTCTAGGAAGTTGTGAATCAATGGATGCAGAATACTGTGATGAGTTTGAGAGCTGTTTTGATATATTATATGATTAGAGGGATGTATGTAACTTAAATCACTAATCGATATAGATATAGATGTGAAACAATTTGAATACATACTGCACCACATAATAAGCTAACTCAACGATACAATCATCATCCTCGGTATCCTTTTATTTTCTCCCCCTGCCCCTCCAACTCACTCATATCTTTCTACTACTCGTCCTTCATCTCAAACATACCTACTAATATCTCATGGCGTAATTGCAATTATTGACAGCTAATCATGATAATAAGGGGTTCATCTTGCGGCGCCGCCCTCAACAGGTCGTCGTCGATACTCAGGAAGATTATGATCATGTCATTTATTTTTTTATACCTCACAAACATCAAAAGCATATCAGCATTCAATACTATCTTTCCTCTCCTATGGATTACTCGT
>Ga0214480_101257_pt1 | contig 11167 bp, 6 predicted proteins | sample M1_20Mar14CPVII9_3_FD_165042 | JGI IMG/M metagenome (GOLD analysis project Ga0214480, IMG submission 165042) | Marine eukaryotic communities from Monterey Bay, California, United States - M1_20Mar14CPVII9sort6BwellE17 | ecosystem: Environmental > Aquatic > Marine > Unclassified | place: USA...
CGTTGGGAGGGAACTTGTCACTTGAATGTTGTCGAGATAGCAACTTGGGTCATCAACCATGAGTGTCAGATCCTGTCTAAGGTCTGCAAATGAAGAATATGTATCATCCTCACAGTAATCACCCTTGCTACAGTCGAGAAGGTTCTTCACGAGGGTGCATATCGACCGGGGCGCTCCCTTCCCCTCGAGCTTGGCAATACAACTCGATATCTTATCCCCTTCGCCAGTGGTTGATAATCTCTTCTGGGGACGAGTAGTATTAGGATGTTGTTTACTCTCCGATGGTGCATCAGTATTGGTATTGAGATCGATGCCCTGTACCGATGGAGATGCAGTGTTTGTAAATGATGGCATATCCTCAATAAGTGGCTCCTCAGCAGAGAATAATTCATATAAAATCACCCCCACGGCAAATAATCTTGATTGGACAGTCCCAATATCAGAATTACTATCCTCTGAACTATTCATAATCCAAACAAAGTCTGGCATTAGATAGAAAAAGATATTCTTCGTCACTAAACTCGCAAGAGGTATTGACTCATTCTCCTTCTCTTCTGATTCAATAATGTAATCTATTATCATGAGGGCAATAAGTATTGCTGATTTGATATATTCATTGCTACTGTTGGTACTGTTTGCCATATCCTTTGCAAACTTTAATTTGGACCTTTCAATCCATTGTCGTAGGGATATAGAATCGGAACCTTCTTTGTTCTTTGGACAGGATACATTCGTACTAACTCCCGAGGCCATTGTCGGCTGAAAACTCGGTTGGTTTGGCATATTAATATGTGGTATATGTGGTTGTGATGATTGTGATGGCATCCACGTCCTCCGGAAAATTGATATTTCTACATTTGGACCTTCGCGGGAGCTAGAATGGAAAATATTTTTTTCTTGATATCGACTGCCATACCTCATCATTCGAAGTATGATTACTCGACAACTAGAGGTCGTTATAAGATGAACGATGGCTCTAAAGTTAGCTAAGGACCTTGTGCATCCATAGATACTATTTGCTCCATAGTTACGCTTTATCTTCGTGGTCGTATTGTCATTCTAGTAGAAACTTCACCTTTTACATTACACTGTTGATGATGATATCGATTATGTGCCATGTGTACGTTCTGGTATGTCCTCTAGTACATTATTCGAGTTATTGGTATATATAGAATCAATGTTTAGTATTGGTTGTCGTTTTGCAAATGATTATTGAAGAGTATATCAACTCTAAGTTGTGAGTAGTTGATTTTTAGTACATTATGTCATTGCATTATTAATGGACAATCTAACCATTGTATTACCCTCCACAGCATATCTATTGATTCTATTACGTCTATACATCGATATTGGATGGTATGAGGCGAGTAGGAGGAGTGTTTTTATACCATATGTAGTCTTTTTCAATAATTTAATGAGGATATCGTCCGATTGGTTAGTAAATGATGTGTTAAAGTGGTATAAATGGATTAGATATGGATTAGATGGGATTACTACATGGCATTTGATGTAGTTGATGAGTTAATACAAGTTGGTATTGGTTATTGGAAGTTAATTGACTGTCGATATCAATATTGGTCACCGTATTGAAATTTTGAGATTTGTCATGCGAATTAAAGATCAGCAATCTATCACTAATGGCACAGACACAGCAACATAATATACGGTAAATATCACAACCAACATTCACTGCACTCAATTATTCATTATATACTATCAACACGTCAATAGCAGTACTTCCAATACGTCTGCTACTCATCAATTAACATCGAATTAGCAATACACAACTCATCCTTTACCACTCCTCTATCGAACTTTTGCTACGGTTGTTTCTGTTTTACCATCCAAATCAGCAGCAATAACTTCCTCATGAGTTTCGTGACAATGGATTCGAAATGCATTAAAACCAGCCAATCTCATCGAACAATGTGGGCATGCATAAATTTTATTATCCATATCAAGGAAAAGCGACTTGTCCTCTTCCGACAGTGCAGCATAATCCTTGTGAGTTGTAGTGGTAGGACCACGAAGAGCCACGGTTCCATTAATCTCAAGTTCATCCTCAGTCAATGTAGCGGGAAGTAATACACCATCCTCATCATGTGGCAACTCAACAACACTCGACGTCTCCCGCTCTACTTCTTTTGCCATTGGTTGAGCTACAGACGTTCTACTGGTACCCTTCTTCCGTTGAGTTCTTTCAAGCATGGCATTTATCTTCTCCCTGAATATTGGAGAGCCTAGGAGAGCAAATTCTCTCATCACCAACTGCTTTAGACCCTTCCCACGGCGGTTACCAAACATACGGTTCAAGTGATTAACTACTGCATGTGTCTTCTCTCCATTCTGTTCATCAAACAGACCAGTAGCATGCCAAAGTCGGACGTGGTGTAGAATGTGAGACACACCATTAACATTGTTGTCAAAGAGAAGGTGAGCTTTGATTGTGCTTGGAAGTTTCAATGGACTATCTTTACCCAATGATGGCTCATCTTTTATTAGTTTCACAACAGCTTGTCTCATCTTCTCAATATCATCTGCAAATTTATCAATGGCCTCGTCAGTGTGGTAATCAACACTTATCAAGAACTTCATGATGCGGTACCAAATCGCAAGGATGTTCTTCATCTGTTTGCCAAAGTCTTCAATTGCCGCCTTAAGGGTAGCATTGTCTCCAAAATGTTCCAACGCCGCCTTGGTTATTTCATCCATAATCTCCACACCATGGTCGGCAAATTTGACGCAATGTGGTCCATTCATTACACCACTGTGGTAGACTTGGATGTCCACGCCATGATCCTTGAGAGTATTGACAATAAATCGTTGATGGATACCATCATGTTTGGTAAGTACCTTGTTTAGATACTTGATGGTATCTTCTATCACTGCACTAACCTCAATCAATTGTGCTATATACTCTTTCTCATTATCTTCCAACTTGAATGCATTGTCCAATGTCTTTAAATCTTCTTGAACCGTGGCTTGTTTTGCTTCCCATCTAGCTCGGGTGGCTTCGGAAATACTGGGAATGTCTAAGACTTCTTGAATGCTGCTCAGACGTTTCATTATATCCTTCTCAGAAGATACCTTTCCTTCGATCATTCTATTTACATCAGTCATCTCTTCATCAAGCCATGTCAAATATAGAGTCAGTTTGTCTCTTTCAAGTCGGATGTTTCGACTGAGTTGAAGCGAATCGCCAGTATACATCTGTTCAACCTTGCGAAAGAAGTCAAATATCCAATCAAGCTCTGTCCTAGAGAATCCAAGTCGACAATGGAGCAAGGCATCTAGGAAGGCATCAAATGGAGTATTTGCCTGCGGACGATAAGCAATACTGAAGGTAACGTTCTGTGTGACATGTGATTTCAATGCTGGTGTTCGTTCAAGAACTGACTTATCAAGATATAAACTTTTGAAGTTTGCAAATCCTTCGAGGACTGATTCAAGTGTCCGAAGGTTGGAATCTTTACTCGGACCAAAGATGTCCTTCATATCTCGTAGAGTTGAAAAACAACCGGGGCATGGATACATGGCAGACATTCCTTGATGGCCAATAAGTACTGATCGGAACTGAAGATCTGGCGAGATGACCGCACCAATTTGTATCTGTTTCATCTCTGGCATCGGATCAATCGAAGGCGTCTTAATTGGATTGCGGAAGAAGACAGTGTTCATGGGTACATCTCTCTCATTACAGAATGTATATCCGAGTATAGTCACGGTATTATCAACTTCACCACCATCAATATCATCATCTCCGACACGACGATCGACCTCTTCAAGCAACAACCTGACAAAACGGACTTGTGAAAAGTCGACATCCACGATCCCAATCTTGTTATTATCCGAGATGGATGCAGCTTGTTTCGTTGTGATTCCATCAAGTTTAGGTAAGGGACGTGGTTTATTTATGTCATGTTTTGTATCTGTGTTTGTAACAACAACAGCGTATGTTTTATTCTTCTCTGACGACGATTCCTGTGTACTCTGTTCCTCCTCCTCCGGCAAGGATGCTCGAGGCAAGGATACCTGAGGCAAGGATACCCCCCGAACGGTAAGTGTCATAACAACACATCTTCTTTGGGAAATCACTTCTGTATCATATTTAATTGGATCTCCTTCTTTGAAGCAAGCTTCCCTGACGTTAGTTTCTGTATCCTTTGCACCACTAAACTCAGCAACAATACGTACATTTTCTATCCCTTGAGGCTTGGAAACATTTATCATATTCTGAGTAAACTTCCAAGAACCACCACCCGCATCCTGCATCATCTTAACAATACCAAAGTCTACAAAGGCGTCGTCTACTTTCCATGGTACAGTACACTTCTTCCTACCTTCAATCCATTCGCCAGTATTGATTAGATCCTCTACATCAAGACATAAATACTCACGAGGTTGGACTTTGAACACAACTACAGTTTGTGGATGGTTCAATGTGCCTCCACCCTTAACTCTAAGTTGGCGTTGCATGATAACAGTGCAGTACAATCGTGTTTCAAGTCGAACATCCCACCATAACTGTTTGAACTTTCCTATATGATCCATGGCACAAAAGAACTGTATATTATCAACATCGTCTCTCATGAATCGGCTCATCAACTTTAACTGATTTGGGTTGACTTTAGCATAGGATAACATAGCACAAGTTGTCTCAACGTCTTGTGTATAGTGCTTGTTATAGAATCTTTTGACAACTCGTTTAGCTAGCTCGTCATTCTCGTCGAGAAGCTGCATGAGAAAGTATTCTTGAAGGTCTCTATTTTCCAACAACCTCAACCATTCCGATGCCTTCAGACTCCTCCTCCACTTCTTCTGTGATGCCGCCTTCTTTGCCGCCTTCTCACTAGGCTGCTTCTTCTCCTTACCAGGCGGCTTCTTCTTCTTCTTCTTACTACTACTACTAGGATTCTTGTTGTTGCCATAAGTTGTTGGCACTGTCACTATCGTGGTGGCGTTTTGACTACGGACTGGAAGCTTTACAACACTGAGTTGACTGTAACTCTTATCTTTGTCACTTCTTATAGATGCTTTGACAAGAGAACCAGTGAGCTTCATCTCATCAGGTGTGAGTTTCTTCTTCTTGTTAATATAATCAGCAAGCTCTTTTGCAACCTCCTCTTTAAGATCGCCATTATCATCCAATAAAGAGCTTAGAATAGCACTCTCTTTTTGCACGGGCACGGTTATTGTAGCCTTACTATTCTTTCGTTTCTTAACTGTCACAGACTCTTCGATCTTATCATCATCGTCTCCTTCTTCTCCTGCTTCTTTTAATGCACTACCCATATCAGTTGTATTGAATGATGTCGTTGCAGCATTGCTATTGGAAGTATCCATCCTAGTATCCTCAGCGTTGGCAGATGTATCGGTATCCATTGCCATTGCAACATCATCATCAGTATAGTCTAATGCTTGTTGTCTCTCTTGTGTTGTTGCATTACCATAATCTGTATCCATTGACATATCGACGTCGGGTGCTTCCTCCTCCTCCTCTTCTTCTTCTTTCTCCTCCTTCTCCTCATTGCTATTGGGATACATTAATTTTGCAGCATAATGATTATCCAATCTATCTCGTATTTGTCTACTCAATGCAATAAAACTAGCATTGGTTTTCTTTACTAAATATGCATCACTCGGCATGAAATTACTACCATGAGGTCCACCTTGTGAACAAACAGCAACAAAGCTTACATCGCTCAACACTTCGACTTGATATCCCGATCCATCTTTAAATAGATAACTATTTGTCTTATATTCTCGTCCTCCAACTTCTCTATCTCTAAATGCATCGACACCAATACCAACTAGGTCGAATAGAGACATACAATGAGAGAATCTTCTCCTTGACTTAGTAGTGTCCTCGACCAACAACCACCATACCCCATCGAATCGTTTATTGATAAAACATTCTTTCACAATATCTAGAGAATAATCCACCTTATATCTATTTGTAATTGCCGTCGTCATAATTGAATATTATAACACTAATAACAATGTCACCTCTTCTGCAAAGAAGAGGATATTGCAATAAAGATTGTCGTTCATCTAGAGGCCATTGTGATTGCAAATAGAACGATATGAACGGAAAGATAATGAGACGACAGTGCTGCGAATTGCTAACGGGCATGATATAACGGCTCTAACTCAAAATAACAACTAAATAAACAATATAATCGATAGATCATATGTATAGAAGGATTGTACTGTGTTATGGTATGCATATCTAGTTTATATATCGATATTTCTACCCGACATTGATCGAGGATACTTTTGCAATGACTCTTTTTGCCATCTCATTTTACTCAACAACTAGAAAAGTTTGATCCGGCACCTAAGATGTTTTGAATAGCCAAGAAGAAGACGAATCTAATGATATATAGGTGCCGGATCAAACTTCTCTAATTGATGGATGTCTCTGCGGTCAAAGATGAGGCAAAATCACATAATGTCCTCGTAATAAATTCGCACAGACGGTCATTGCCTACGTCTCAAAAATTAATTTTCGTAAATGGGAGTCCGTGACTAAATGTAGATCGTCCGGAGGACGTGCATCATACTGTTTTCTGTAGTAACACTTTGCTGTTGCTGCTGATGCTGCAACATATTCTGCTGAAGTTGTTGAATCTGCATTTGTAATATGTCATGCTGTTGTTGTAAAGAAGTATAATCTTCTTGCTGTCCTTGTCCTGATGCTGGCTTCTGCTGCAAACCGGGCGGATTGGTATAAGAAGTCGGTACAGTATTATTATTAGCACCAGTATTTGGATATTGTTGCAACTCAGCGCCCCCACTTAAACCTCCTACATTATTATTGCTGTTGGTACCCAAATCTTCAAATAATAATTGCATAACAATGCTAAATATCTTTTCATATTCTATACACGCCCATACGTTATTCTCAACATCAACCTCCTCAATTAGGAACCGACCCGGTGGATTTAAACCATGTATATATTGGATAATATTGTTAATAATATTGCATTGTTCCATATGATTATTGATATTTGATACAAAGTTATATTTTTGTGTATTGATTAATAATTGGAATTGTTGATTACCACCCGAAGAATGAGAGGTGTTTGGTTTTAGATTATATTCTTTAGTGAATAGGACATCCTGGGGTTTTAAAGAAGTGTAGTACATATTGCAATTTGCAATTGGGACAATGAGACATTATATTAGACGGTGTATACTTAATAAATAATATCATAGTACATTGTGTGATGGTTGGCAGAAAGCAAAGAATTAAAACTACTTACATTTAACTGTGGTATAATTGAAGTCATATTATATTGTAGTCTTGTAGTAAAAGAGGAGATGATTGAATCATTAAACTAATAGAATGCATTAGGTCTGTTAACCAGCATACAAAAAGAAAATACTCTTAATTATCATCTCTGGTATGCTTTCAGCAGTCAGCAGTGATGCCATTGTTGCTGCGTCAATACTGAATAACCACTATTAAGGGGTTCGCACGAAAAAGAGCTCATGCGAATGTCTACCTCAGAGTTTACAGGGCGGGACCCTAACCACCCCTCGATTCTATGTCTTTAAGGTCATTCGGGTCTAATAGACTATGATGCCCCATAACAACGATTACAACATCATCATCATATTAACAACCAACAATAGAAGTACCAACGATGAACTATGAGCCTACCAATAAAGAAGCGTCGTCTACATCTCGATTCGAGTTCTAGCAACAGCAAGAACGCCGACCAAGATTTGTTGCAACAACAACAGTCATTCTCATCGAAGATAGAATGCATATCTAACGCACCACAGTCTTTAGCTGCTGGCATTGATATGCTTCTATCCGCTGCAACATTAAGCAGGCGAGTATCTCATACTGACGAGGACATATCATTGATAATATCATCGTCGTCATCCTCTCCATCCCTGTCCCTACTTCGCCGAGGACCTGCAGCATCTACACAACCTGTAATAATGCCTCCTCCCAAAACTGCCCATGTTGTATGCAAAGATAACAATACTAATGCTACCCCTTCGGTCAGCAGTTTATACCAGAAGATGATGACTGATAGATTGAGTAAAGCCAATGTAGCATCAGATCAATCAAGACTATTACTTTCGTCTATGACTATGATCAACTCTGTCATGCTGCCACCATCGTCTAAGTCCAAGAATACCCTAAATACAAAGAAGAGAGCTCGAGTTGATAGAGATACTAACGTAGCCTCTCCATATCTCATATCGGAATGCTCGAGTGTCAACAGTGAAGAAGATACAAACACGGTATCCTCCTCATCATATGCCAGAGATGATATAACACTACAAGAACAACGACAACAAGAGATCAGTAATCAGATCCAAATGTATGCATACAATGAACTAATGCGTCGTCATAAGGAGAGAATGCAATACCTATTAGAACAGCGTAATCAAACTATGTTAATGTTGCAACAACAGTTACAGCGACAGGGTGGAAGCAAGTAGAGAGAGAGAGTTGTTGTTGATGTATGTTGTATTGGGATTAGTTTGATAGATATCTAGATAGATAGACATATTAAGTGTATCCTCGTGTAAAACTAGTGAAACATTGAATGCTACTTGTGGTTCCACTGACTCTATCTCATTTTAACAATATAGGTATCCCATCGACCTTTTCGACACTATATATCCAAATCCAAGTCATCATTGATATTCTCCACAATCACCATACCCTCACTACTACCATCTTCACCTCCAGTATCGATAACACGGAATTCAATCTCCACAGAACAGAATATCATCTTATAAGTACCACTACTTCCGTCCATCTTCTTTGGAGATGAAGAGGACGAAGAACTACTTCTACCACGCCTATTCGGCCCATTTGAATTCGAAGCTCGTGGATCTTGTGCTAATATTTACATATAGTATTAGTGGCACCTTGATGATGGGCTAATTGATATCATCTCTTATATCATTATCGTCATATTAGCTTTTTCGTTATCGATTGATGTATATCCTCCACTCTAGAGGAACTATGACAAACCCAACTAACTATTCTACTGACCAAGATGCTCTTCAGTATAATGTCTTGGAAAGTTATAATCTCGAACACCATCCATTAGCTCATCAAGAATTGCAATAGAAGAACAGCACTCTTCGCTACTATCATCGTCGGTAGATGAAGTAGAAGTATCCAAATCCAGTCCTCCGTATATCAACTCATCTAGCAACATTGAGGGAGCAACTTCTGTAGTTATTCTTGTTTTTCTTGATACCATCATAGTATTAGTACTGCATGACGAAGATGACGATGACGCATCATCTGATGACGACGATGATGCTTGAAGAGTACTCGCAGTATCCTTCAGCACTTTCGAATGATCAACCGTCTTAACAGATAGCGTTGCCTTATTCACTTGGGGTATACTATGATATAGGAAAGGATCTTTTCTTCTGAGTGTATCGAGGTCGTTTGCACTCATCTTTGTTATATCAATCTCTTGTTCTTTTTGTGGTTTGTGCATGATTGTGGGAACAACGAGAACACGGATAACGTCTGTAGATGTTGAATAGTTGGTCATTATTGTTAGCGGTGGCTGGTAGTAGGCAGGAGTGTATAATGTTATTATGCGTGAATATAGGATTAGAGTCTGTTCTATCAACTGTAAAGCAATTTTATGCTAAACTGCTTAGGGACCCTAACCCTGAGTCGCATCTAGAGCATGGTTCTCATGTATCTGACCAGGTACGGTCAAAAACATCACAACTGTCTGCAAAATAGAACACAACATATAATTAGGGTTCTTAGGACAGTAGTACCGTCTTTATTAGCCATCTTCTCTCATGCGAATGGATATGGTGGTTGCACTTGCACTTCAAAAGCAGCACTACAAAAACCATAAGCCCTACAGACTCAATCCTCAACTATCTCTCTAGAGAGAGAGCATGTTGTTCCAACTGTGTTGCAAATTGCCCTTTGTAATCTGTATATCAACTCGCCTATCGGCAAAACAATGTTATTACACCACATAGAATGTAAGTTTAGCTGTTTATGTAATCTTTTCTCTTGTGCCTTTATTTCTCCCTTTCTAAAGTCATATATATAATCATTAATCACTTAATAATAATGTGATATCTATTACTCTTCTTTCTCCTCTAATAATAACCTCCTCTGGATATAAATGGAAAAGTTTAGAATATAAAAGAGACATCATCAATTGCAATATCATATGGTTATAGGAGATGCTAACACATCAGCCAAATAATAATAGTATAGTATCGTAGCTTGGCTGATTTGTATAATATGTCGTTGTTGCAACAACTTCAAGAGGAGGAGGAAGAGCAGCGTCGTATACAACAAAGTATGCAACATATTCATATGATACTTCAACATCATCAACAGCAGCAGCAGCAGGAGCAGCAATTAACGTCGATGCCTGAAATTTCCTTGCGGCAGTGGGTTAATATAAACAGTAGGAACATTACTCAGTCATCCTATCAATATCATGAATATATCAAATCAGCAATTCTCCTTGCCCTCATGTTAATAGATTATATAATTGAATCGGAAGAAGAACAAGATGAACCAATACCTCTTGAGTGTATTGATTCTAGTAGGGTGTTATTCTATTTGATGCGAAAGAGAAATTCATATGAAGGATTAAATAACGATGAATCACAACCAGAAAGAACTGCAGACTTGGAAGATTCAGACTTTGTTTGGATAATGAATAGTAGTTCAGAGGATGGTAATTCTGACATTGGGACTGCCCAATCAAGATTATTTGCCGTGGGGTTGATTTTATATGAATTATTCTCTGCAGATCAAGAGCAACAACTTATTGAGGATATGCCATCATTATTATCAAATACTGCATCTCCTTCGGTACAGGGCATCGATCTCAATACCAATACTGATGCACCATCGGAGAGTAAACACCATCCTAATGCTAATCGTCCACAGAAGAGATTATCAACCACTGGCGAAGGGGATAAGATATCGAGTTGTATTGCCAAGCTCGAGGGGAAGGGGGCGCCTCGGTCGATATGCACCCTCGTGAAGAACCTTCTCGACTGTAGCAAGGGTGATTATTGTGACGATGATGCATATTCTTCATTTGCAGATCTTAGACAAGATCTAACACTCATGGTTGATGACCCAAATTGCTATCTCGACGACATTCAAGTGACAAGTTCCCTCCCGACA
>Ga0214480_101259_pt1 | contig 11153 bp, 11 predicted proteins | sample M1_20Mar14CPVII9_3_FD_165042 | JGI IMG/M metagenome (GOLD analysis project Ga0214480, IMG submission 165042) | Marine eukaryotic communities from Monterey Bay, California, United States - M1_20Mar14CPVII9sort6BwellE17 | ecosystem: Environmental > Aquatic > Marine > Unclassified | place: USA...
TTCACCTGCCGCAGGTATTATAGCCAGTGAGGCCATTTCCGAACTAGTTTATGACACCGCTGCAATGGTAATGGAACTGCAGCCAGCTGAAGAGATTGGAGGATGGAGGGAGGTTATCGTCAGAGATGAATGAATGGAGAGAAGATTCGAAAGGCTCAGAAATATATGTCATGTATAGGCATAGATGAGAGATAGGAAACCACTTGTGGAATGAGAAGTAGGAGATAGTGTGCATGTAATAATATTTGTTTTTAATGTTAATGCTGAATAGACCTGTAACTTGTCGAGATATCACTGTACAGTAATCCCATTTGTACTCCTCACCCCTGTTTAACCTATGCTTTAATTCACTTCACCGAGACTTGCGTGTGGCAGTAATCACCCTGACAAAGAACTCGAAAGCCGTCCATTATCTACGGCTTGGTTAATACGCAACCTAGTGTTTTGGATACGATTAATTCTTCTAAACATAAATCAACTTTAGATTGGTTTAATTAATTGTAGTTACGGACTTGACGCTGGTCATACTTGGTTCTCCTTCTCAACACTAACATTCTCTTCAACTTCCTCCTCTTCTTCGGCATTTGCAGCTTCATCTTCCTCCTCCTCCTCCTCTTCTTCTTCGGATACTTCGTCATCTGATACTAGCTCTTGTACATCTACCAACAAGTCGGCTAGTTTCTTGATCGACTTGACAGTTGGCCCGTCATCGTTGGCATATTCTGCCTCACCAACGTTGGACTTGAGGCGGCGTAGTAGTGCCCGATCTTCCGTATCAACATCAATACAGGCACTGCCTAATATCTTGGCAAGAGCTCGGACATAAAACGTGGGTGCCGAGTCACACTCCTCGGATAGGAATTCAGCAACATCAATCGAGGCTAGAAGAGTACTACTTGCTTCTGTGATTATCTCTTCTTCCTCCTTCTTGGTGGCCTCGTCGTTCTCGGGATCTTGGTTTCGGCATCTTCTTCTTCATCTCCTTGAGTAGAAGCTGCCACAGACTTGTCACCCATGACAGTCGCAGCTTCATCATCCTTTGTTTTCTCTTCAGTCTTGTTCGTAGTCTCCTCCTCGTTCTTCTTCTTATCAGCCAAGTCAACATTGTAACATACTCTACCATTTGGCAATGGGGAATTGCTGTGCCAAAACTTCCTTGACTTCGGCTTGCTTCATGCCTGACAACTTATCATTCACAATAGTCAAAAAAGGTCCAATAGATGCCATCATATCATCATTGGCATCAAGACTTGACATACTGTACGTGGGGAAGAAGATACTTAGTAGCTGTTGGAGACGAACGGGACTACCAACTTGCTTGACTTCCTCGGCAGCATAGTGTATGAGAGCAAGAAGAAACACATAACACTGGTCCATACATGTTAGCTACAAGCAAAAAGTGCATCTATTCATTGCCAATTGATACATAATACTTGCTAGCACACTTTCTTAGTCTATCTCTCATCTACTTTATTCTCGTCCCCCACCTCAATCAGCAGATTTGCTAATACTTCAGCTCATCAATCCCCGCTTAGCATAGTGTATGAGAGCAAGAAGAAACACATAACACTGGTCCATACATGTTAGCTACAAGCAAAAAGTGCATCTATTCATTGCCAATTGATACATAATACTTGCTAGCACACTTTCTTAGTCTATCTCTCATCTACTTTATTCTCGTCCCCCACCTCAATCAGCAGATTTGCTAATACTTCAGCTCATCAATCCCCGCTTAGCCGGCGTTGGACTTCATCCCTCGCATCGCTTCTCATTTCTTTTTGTCGCTGATGATATGCTCGTAGAATAATAGCATATCCATCTTTTGTAATCATTCCATTCTTGAACCCTTGCTTAACTTTGTCCAAGGAACCTTCATCACCAGCCCTCGCTGCCATAACAAAATGCTTCATTGCTCGATATCGATTTCCCTTTTCCCACTCCACACAGCCAAGATTATGCCTTGCAAATATATGACCATTCATTGCTGCGAGCTCGTAATAATACTTAGCTTTGTTCTTATCAACTTCAACACCCATTCCATTGCTATATAAGCAAGCCAAGTTGTAATAAGCCTCAGCGCAACCAAGCTCCCCCGCCTTGAGATATAACTTATGCGCCTTTTGATAATCTTGTAATAAACCACCGAATCCAGTTTCATAACAACCACCAAGTGTATAAAATGCCTTGGTATTTCCTTTCTCCATTAGTTTCTTTACTCTTTGGATGCTCTCTTCATCAGAGCTTGCTGGGGGTGTTCTACAGAATGGACATAAATCTTTTCCTCCACTCATTGCCATTTCATAAATACAACCATTACATACGGTTTTTCCACAACATGAATGAAAAGCGCTTTGGCCAATATCTATTGGAAGCGGTAACAAGCAGAGAGGACACTCCTCTGGCTCAACCTCTTTGAATAACTTCTCATCATGTAACTCGGCAACTCTTCTTTCACATGCCTTTTTATGTTTCTTTCGGTGCTTCTTTTTGCATGCTGCATTGCAATACTTCACCACATTGCATTTGTTGCATGTATTCATATTACTACTATTACCCTCCTTACCACAACTAGCACACGTTTCTTGTTGTATATCTGACACATCAATATCTTTAATATTGCTCATAACTTTTTGTGCATAAGATGTGTCCAAAATTTTGCTTTGCAATCTCAAGCAGCGTTTGTAAATATCACCCAGTGCATACACCAAATATGCTACTAATGTTACTACTTCTACCAATGCCGTTCTATATTGCTTTCTCTAGATATCTCTTGTTATCTTTCAACGATTTCAAGGAGAATTGATGGGTATCGTATCAAGGATACTTTTTATCTAATACGAAATTACGAGATACGCTCAATAGTTACTGACTATAATGTTTATTTACGGCAAGAGGACAGCTAGCGGCGTATATAAAACTTGACACTGCTAACATGAGACTGATATGCTGCTTTACTCTATCGACATCTTTTCTATCATCAAATGCCGCCGTAGCGAGTTTTATCACTTTACAGAGGCCAAGAACAAAGACATCAAATCTCAATCAAAAATTAGTGCACCATCATGTCAATCAGCTACCACCATCATCTTTACCCTCATCATATCCCAAAAGCAAGCTATACCTTGCAAGTAGTGATACAATAGTATCAGGTTCATCACTAATACTATCATCAACTACCGGTATATTATTTGAAAAGTACATATCAAACGGTGGCGGACATGTAATTACTTTACTCACATCAGCATTACTTTCCAATCTATTGCAGGTATTATCTTTCATACCAATACGAATACCAACTAATCATTACTTGTATGATTGGTGCTGGAGTATATTTCTACCAGCTTCGTTGGTCTTTGCTTTGCTATCTTCTTCTCCATCGTCTTCTGCAATATTAAACACTTCTCAAAACTCTACACAAACAAACAGCTCAAAATCAACCAACTCCAAAGCAATACTAAAGAATACAATCCAGGGAATGACAATACCATTCATATTAGGTAGTATTGGTTCTATATTAGGATGTATATCATCCTATCATTTTATATCCATGCCATATATAAGAGATATATCAGCATTACTAGCAGGATGTTTATGTGCAAGCTACATTGGAGGAACGGTCAACTTCTTTGCCACGGCAAATGTCTTGAAGGTTAGTATGAATAATGTAGATTTGGGTAGTGCATTTGGTAGCATGGCCGCGGCTGACCTGGTAGTTATGGCTGTTTATTTTTCTATGCTACAAACGGTATCAAGATCGAATTGGTTGCATAAGTTGTTTCCGAGTAAAGTATCAAGAGATGATGACGATTCGATATCCAAGGGCGAAGAAGATAGTGATAATACAACATCAACAGACCAACCAAGTGATATCAATCGACAATCTATATCCTCTTCAATTATAGCATCATTCATTGCTCTATCTTCAGTACTAATTGCAACAAATCTTGAACAAAAAGTAACATCAACATTCAATATACCAGGTACAATGTGTGCCTTCCTAGCAATCTTAGGATTAATATATCAACGATTAATACATTATACAATACAATCACATCAAGAATGGAAACCAGGTGCAAATCCACTATCATCATTTAACAAGTTTATCGAGTCATTACAAGGTATATCAAAAGTGGCACCAACCTTATCCGATGTTTCTTTTTATTTACTATTTGCTGCCGTTGGTACAGCTGCTGATTTATCATCAGCAATTGTTGGTGGACCCTCGGCTTTGATATTTGCATCACTTGCTTTGATAGTGCATTCGATTACAGTTGTTGGTGGTACATGGATTAGTATGAGATTGTTGGGTGGTAAATCCAAACTATTGAACAAGAAGTTTGGTTGGCCATTATCAAGTTGGGAAGAGGTACTAACAGCATCAAATGCAGCCATTGGTGGTCCGAGTACGGCTAGCGCCTTTGCTGTAGGACTGATTCCGAGTAAAAAGAATAATAATGACAATGTGACAAATGATAAAAGGAGTCAATATAGATCAGCATTAGTTCTTGGAGCAACATTTTGGGGAGTGTTTGGTTATGCCATTGCCACGAGTGAGTTCTGATATTGTTGTGTGTCTTCTTCTGCTCGACTAAAGCTGTTGTATCGTCCTACTAACCATTCTATACTCGTTTGTGATTGGTTAAGGTATTGGGGTTGCGCTGTCTAGGCTCATGCGTTGTTAAAACCATTTCTTGTTCAGAAGAGAAGATACGAATTACAAGTGATTCATCAGCAAGCAACAAGTATGTTTACTTTTATATTACAGTGTTGAACGGGACCTGACAGGCATCAATACCCATTACCGTCATCACGCAAGGATACACCCGAGGACTTGAATTAACTATAAACAATACTCATGCTTAACAAAACTAGCTGATCAGAGACACAACCTTAAGCTTTGGAATCCATGAGTTCAATCTTGTGATCAGAGTCACAACCTTAAGCTTTGGCATCATCGAGGGTTGCTTGACGGATCTCTTCTTCCGACTCTGAGAGTTGAGTTACGATTACATGCACATATCAAATATATCATCACATTGAATACCGCTGACGCTTTGGATTACCACCATCGATACAATCATTATCATTGGGATGTGCTTTCATTTTAACTCTATCGGATATGCTAGTAAACTGATGGTCAGTAGTAGCGGTAATTACTTCTTTTGGCACGGCAGACTGACCATCATCTTCTGGTGTGGGCGATACACGATGTGGAGATCTCTCATCCTTCGTCTGTTCTTTCGTGGTTGTTTTGGTATTGTCACCCTCTTTACTGTCCAAGGCTTTGATACGAGAATCGTTGTGGTTGTAAATGTTACGCAATTGTTTAGTACAAGCTATTAACTCAAGGTCCTCATCTGTGTTCGGATCATCATTATCATCTCCAATAACTCCTTTGATCTTGGCAAGCCAACTTTGGATAAGTTCAGATGACGTATCAACTTGCAGTTGTTCCAATGTTACAATGATTGCAGCTAATGCTATCTTAGATTGCTTGTGTGCTACAAAGAAGAAGTCACACGATGCCAACTCTATCATGAACTGGCTAGTGTCTGCGATTAGAGGTAGAGATGTGGCCGATGTTGAAGAAGTAGAAGTGGTAACAGCAGAAGCAGGGAATCCACTCAAGAATATCAGGCAAAAGGTACTAGCTGACGGTGGATAGCTGAACCTTGCAAGTGTTGACACGAGCTCCTTCTCAATGGATAGTACCTCGCTACGATCGAACTTTCCTTGAGTGTAATTCATCAAGGCTGCAATTGGTATTGCTTTCTTCTCTAATAGCTTTGACGCATAGTAGAGACAGCTGATTGCAACAACTTGAAAGAGTTTGCGATTGACCTTCTTTTTCATCAGGTACCTATCACAGAACGATAAAGCTACCATGGCTGTTTCACGAGAGATTCCGGAGAACTCATCTGAAGCTCGAAGCATCCATCTACTTATTCTATACCTCCAATCAGCATTAGAAGAGGATGAAGACTTAGCGGCGTCTGGGGATAGAGCTTGGGGAATCAGAAGTTCATTCCACACAACAAGAAGAGATGGAGGTAGGTTAGTGGTTTTGTTCAACTCATTCATCATACGATCATATCTTGGATTCACATACCGAAACCAAGTTAGTTCTGCTTACCTTGGGCATTGTCGAGTTCTACGCGGTAACGAGTGCATTGTACTGTGTCATAAGAATACATTTTTTCGACCTCTAATAGTGATTTGAGATTATCAACCTGACCAGTGGCACACAAGTTGATGAATGCATACTCGTTGAATGGCCGAGCAGGTATGGATGATGATAAGGTTGACGAATCCATCTCTTTCTAATCAGAGTAAATTGCATTCGATCGAATTATTGACATTCTTATTACTCCCACGAAGACACTGTAAAATAAATTATTATCCTCCCTCTCCTTGGCTGGGTTAACTTCTAGTCATTGCTGCGGACTTGGCCCTAATATCCACAATACAGAGATATATCGCGGACATAGCATTGACGTGAAGGTATCGTAACTTTTGAGCACATCTTGTGCTCTTTTTTTGCATCTATCTCGACCGAGCTATATTATAATGTACTCCCTCGATAGGATAAGCGAGTAACCTGTACTATGTACTCTACGAGCATACGAGCGGTAAAAGTAAAAGGAAGCAAAGAGTCTGAAGGCTGCGGCATAGAAGGCGTTTGGTAGTGGCTACTAGAGTCTGAGAAACACGTAATGATTATGAGAGTACGATTGATGCACCCTATTATTAGCTAGTGGAGTACTACAGCAAGTCTCGCCATTGCCACCGACGGTAGCATAGTCTAGCAGCTCATAGTAGTTTATACATTCACAATGCACGCCTTTCACACTCTCATAAAAATGCGGTATCCTTTTGGATGTATCTACTGTGAACTTTCATTACTTCATTACTACTGTTTAGAGTACACAATATATATTATATCTTTGCCCTTTGTATTACCAATAATTGCATTAGTCTGTGGACACAACAAATATATCGGTTATTGATATTCTTTCGATTAGCGGTAGTTTTATCTCGATGGTGTAAAGATTGATATACCAAGAGGGTCTGAAAGTTAGTACACCAAAAAAGTAACAATCAAAAAAGAGTGGATTAGTATAGTATATATACAATACTTCACATTGAATGAGAACACATATGAAATGAATTAGAAGTATGAGCGCTGAGGATAATAATAATGAGCAGCATAGTGGCGGTAGAGAAGTGATATCGAACAATAAAGAGTGCACATCATGTGAACAATTCACTGTGGATAGCATTACCAAGGGTATAGATAGTGTAGCTTTACCGAATGGCAATTCTAAATGTGCTAGTTGTGGTAAGGAGGGTAATGGTGATGATATGAATACATGCAACAAGTGTAAGGGGGTGAAGTATTGCAATGCGGCGTGCAAAAAGAAACATCGTAAGAAGCATAAGAAGGCATGTGAGAAACGAGTTGCTGAGTTACATGAAGAGCAGCTGTTTAAAGATCCTCCTCCTCCAGAAGAATGTCCAATATGTATGTTAACCCCTCCACTAGATGGAGAAGTTGTTTTCCAATCATGCTGTGGTAAATTAATCTGCGTTGGTTGTATTTATGCAATGAAAACGAGTGAAAGAAAAGATTTATGTGCATTTTGTAGGACACCCGATGCAAATACAGACGAAGAGCATATAAAAAGAATAGAGAAGCTCATGGATAACGGAAACGGTGATGCATTTCATGCACTTGCTGGGTTATATGCTGCTGGAGCTTTAGGTTTGACACAAGATGATTCAAAGGCAAATGAGTTATATCAAAAGGCAGGCGAGCTTGGTTGCGCTAATGGATACTACAACTTGGGTTTATCTTATGATCTAGGATATGGCGTGGAAGTGAATGAGGAGAAGGCTAAGCATTACTTTGAACTTGCAGCTATAGGTGGACATATGAATGCAAGATATAACCTTGGTTGCTTGGAAGGCGAAGCATTCAAACGTCATCGAAAAATAAAGCATCGTCGTCGAGCAATGAAGCATTTTGTTATGGCAGCAAAGGCAGGAGAGACGTCATCTTTAGAGGCTGTCAAAGAAGACTTTATGAATGGTTTTGTCACAAAGGATAGATATGCAAGCATATTACGGGCATATCATGAGCGGCAAGCTGAAATGAAGAGCGAAGAGAGGGACAAAGCTGTGGCGGCTGGTTTATATACCAATGGCTAGAGATCGCACCATTCAAGATCAAAGTCAACCAGGGAGGACATAATATAATACCAACTTGTGGATAAGTGTCTAAAGAAACCAATGCTACACTTTTAGACGACCAAAACAAACTCCCTTGACGCATGCTGGCATATTGAATCACCTCACTTTCCACTTGGATAGAGGAACTTTATCCCTTGCATCACTCCTCATTTCTTTTTGACGGTCATGGAATGACCGTAAGGTGTTGGCGTAATCATCTTTTGTAACATACCCTGCCATATACCCTAGCTTAACTCTGTCCAAAGATTCCTTGAAGCCAGCCCTAGCTGCAATTATGTAATGTTTGAATGCACGATATTCATTGCCAGCTTTCCCTCTAATGCCCCAACATTATGCCTAGCATGTAGATCCCCACCCATAGCTGCAAGTGTATAGTAATGTTGAGCTTTTTTATAATCCTTTTCCACTCCAGTTCCATCACGGTAGGCTTGTCCCAAGTTATAATATCCACCTGCACTACCTAGTTCACCCGCCTTTAGATAACCCAGTCGCCTTTACCCAGTCAATTGGCATTCCCATTTCACCAATAGAATAACAGCCACCAAGCATATTGAATGCCTCGGCGTTTCCAGCCTTCATTAATTTCTTTGTCCTATTAATATGTTCGTTGTCGGAAAAGGCATTTAATTCCCTACAAAATGGGCACAATTGCTTTCCTCCACTCTCATTCATCATAGCAAGAACACAACCACTACAAATACGTTTGCCACAGCATGATTTGAAAATTGAACCCTTTGCTTCAATTGGTAGGGGTAGAAAACATATTGGGCATTCTTCACGCTCTACCTCTCTAAATAACTTCTCATCATACAACTCAGCAGCACGTTTTTTACACGCCTTCTTGTGTTGTGGACGGTGAGCTGATTGACAGTCTCTACTGCAATACTTTACCGATAAACATGCACTACACTTCTTTAGATTTGTGTCTCCGTCTTCCTGCTTGCCACAATTGGCACAGATATCAATAATTGGGGCTGATACCGACTCCATATTAGTTTTGTGCATGTGATGTGTACTTTTTTTATATACAGTCTTTTATGTGTTGTCTTCTAATATAATGATACCAACGAGACGAGACTTCTACTAGTACCAATCAATACAATACTGTTTGATTAAAAACCGGTAAATGCTTGTATAATTGCAATACAGAGTGAGAACTACCGCCTGGATAATTATAAAGTGATGCACCAACTTTATGTTCGTGTTGTTATAAATAAAGTTCAAGACAATGTTCAGCGGATTAACCACAACGACGAGTATCAATATTGGTCTCTTTAATGCTCGAATTTAGAACATAGGCGGTCAACAACAAGGGCGACAGCACATCAACCACACATGACGCCCTCCGCTCCTTCATTCTCAGCATTGTGCATTGATCTCATTCAAAAAAAGTGACGGCTTGAACCACCACCAATTGAAAAATTGTTAAAAAATAAACGCTGCTATACTATCGTCAGTATCATATGAGCTGCTTTACTCTACATTTATATAGACTATAATCCGATGCCCCATTATTACTAAGCACCCAGTGTTCACTAATGAGTGTTGAAACCTGTTGAAGTCCGGATTATTTGTCACTACATAGCGGTATCCCCGGTATCGCCGGTTTGAATCTTGTGGAGATTAGTGCTACTCAAATTGCAATGCTTATTGGTACGTAGTGGGGTAAGCACTTCTATTGGATCGGGGTTATGTGTCTCGGTAGGCACGCGCTGGTGAGGCCTACAGCCACGTCAAAAAGGGTGTTCCCCACCATCACAGCGCTTTGGTCCCCAGAGGGGACCCCATTGCGCTGTTCTGTTGGGGAACACCCTTTTTGACGTAGCGGAACCCAACCACTCGCTTATACTTTTGATAAAATTTGCTTAACACTAATGACATAAAGACCAAAACTTGACACCAAGAAAGGCTAATAGGTTATGAGCACCTAGACTTCCCTCCACTATCCCAACTTAGAGAAAAAAAAGGAAAAATGCCAAAAGGACTCGAACTATGGTCGAAATTTGGCGAGCATTGTCCTCGAACCACTCCGCCAACCAACCGACAAAATGCCTACAAAATTGATAGTATATAATGACTATGTACAGCTTCCAGAAACCAAGATAAGAAACGAGAAAAGTCACAGTGACATAATGGTCTGAGGCGGACACGTGTCTGGATACCGCTATGTAGTGACAAATAATCAGGACTGAAAAAAATGATCACTGTCACTACGATATCTAAAAGTCTCCTCTTACTTCTCGGCCGCCGACCAAAACATATATACCTGATTAGTTGATTTAGATTAGAATTGTACATCTAATGATAGTGGGTGATTGTGTTGGCAACCGATTGGATTCTGACAAACAGCAAAGCACATCAACTCTTGCAAAAAGATACATCATTGCACCACAAAATTATGATTACATGTAGATAACTAGGTACATAATTGTCAAGGAGAAACAAAGAGTATTGGTCTGATTTATATAGATAACTATAGTAAAATATGAGCACCGTGGATACTAACGCCACCGCTATCGATACAGTAACTGAGGGTATTGATAAAGTTGTCATAATATCAGATAGTAATAATGATGATTCATCAGAAGTATTACGAGAAACGTGTGCCGCTTGCGGCAAGGAGGGAAATAGCGATGATATGAACACATGCAACAAATGTAAGATGGTTAAATATTGCAATGCCGCCTGCAAAAAGAAACACCGAACAAAACATAAGAAGGCATGTGAAAGAAGAGTTGCCGAGTTATATGATGAACAATTATTCAAGGATGTAGAACGTGACGAGTGTCCACTATGTTTTCAGCCTATGCCACTCGAGGCTGAAGCAACAACATTCCAAACATGCTGCGGGAAAATGATATGCAACGGTTGTATTTATGCAATGAGGATGAGCGAAGGAAAAG
>Ga0214480_101260_pt1 | contig 11153 bp, 8 predicted proteins | sample M1_20Mar14CPVII9_3_FD_165042 | JGI IMG/M metagenome (GOLD analysis project Ga0214480, IMG submission 165042) | Marine eukaryotic communities from Monterey Bay, California, United States - M1_20Mar14CPVII9sort6BwellE17 | ecosystem: Environmental > Aquatic > Marine > Unclassified | place: USA...
TGAGAGGTTCTTTCAACGAATAGGAACAAATACAACGACTCCATTTGCGGCCAAGATATACCAAGTAGTATGTGATATAGAATCCGAAATCCTCGCCTGTGAAAGTAAACACGACGCCAACGAGCCGTTCAAATCACCTCTCCACCTGATCAAACTCATATCTTGGGAGGACTATGCTTACAGAATGAAGAATCGAGCCATCACGGGAAGTGCTATGCAATCACTCTTTCAATTTCTTGAGATCTGGTATGTGGCTTTGAGAATGATAGTACAGTCCTGGGAAGAAGAACAACAGAGTGTCTTGCAGTGGTTACTTATAAATGAAGGATTTCATAAACAAGGATGGTTCAGTATGAAGTTAGAGTGTTCACTGAATGCAGCCGAGAGACTTTGTCGATGTAGAACTGTACAATCCGACAAACTTCATTCACTTACCAAGAATTTGATCGAGAAGAGAAAGTTAAAAGGAGTATCCTTCCGTTGTATTGTATTTGTTCAGCAGAGGATATCAGCATATGTCTTATGCCGATATCTCAACGATCACCAATCTTGTAATGAACATGGGCTTCGAGTTGGTTATGTGTGTGCAAGGAAATCTCGTATCACGCCTAGTATCAAAGTCAGATCAGGCGAAGCTACAACGTGCATTGATTCATTCAGAGATGGAACCATTAATATAATTGTGGCAACATCTGTCATCGAGGAGGGTTTTGATGTACCAGAGGCTAACGTTGTTGTAGGTACTAGTGTACTTGAAAATGGTCACTACCTTTTGCTTCAGATCTGATATCTTTCGTTCTCTTTTGAATGACATTCACTTTCTTCATAGATTAGTTATGATTACATCAAAGATACCGTCGAGTTGTCTCAAAGATTTGGGAGAGGTAGACAGAAGGATAGCTCTCTTACACTAATGTCTGAAAGGAGTGATCGAGTGAGTTGTATGGTTGATATTTCATTCTGTTGGTTCAATATCATCCCTCAACATTTCCAATCATGTAATTGAATAGCCACTCTCGGCTCTCAAAGAAGTCAAGACTCGTCAGGAAAGTATTATCAAGGAGTTTGGCCCAAGTAATAATCAAAAGATTAGCATGGCAAGAAAACAATCACAGGTTGATCGTGAGCGTGCATCTGCCGGTATCTTGAGAGATAAGATAAGATATGAGAAGAGTCCACTGGAAGTATTGAACATGTATTCTGCTAAGACAAAAGCCGTGTCGAAACTAGAGGCAATGGAACTTGGGCCAGACAAAGTGTTTCGATGTGAATGGAGCTATTCATCAATATTCAAGACTGTAAACGGAAGCGGTGAAGGAACCAGTAAGAAACAGGCACAACATATGGCTGCTTTGGATATTTTGAACAAGTTGCGAGATTTGGATATCACAAGTAGGTTAGATTGAATACTTATTCAAATGAGAAGCATGTCAAGACAGTCATTTCACTCACCTACACTTGATTGCTTCTATTTGAAAAAGTGTACAATCTATCCTTTTGTGATAACCAAGTCTTAGAGCTTGATTAAAATGTCAAAAGGGTCATATGTTGTGCTGTTTCCTATTTATATGAGTGTAGGTACCCGATTAGCTTGACTTGGAGGTAGTTGAAGTGAGTATGATAAGCAGTATATTATGCCCTATTATTGTTTTGTTGTGTAAGGATCATAATCTAGAAGTTGAAGCTTGTCTTGACCGTTCCATCCGATACTGTAATCTGCCCTTGTCTACTACTACATTCTTAATATCATCATTCATTCTGTATACTCGAAAGTTGATGCTTGGTCGCTCTCCAACGCTTTTGTTATTATTCCAAGCCTCTACATGTATTGAGTCTCTTACAAAGATCGGTTTGGTGAAATTACACTTCACTGATATCACTTTCACTTCGATGTTATCAGTTGTAAGATGTTGTTGATGAATGTGATGCAAGACCGCTCGCACAGCATAACCCAATGTACATAATCCGTGGAGAATAGGACGTGTATCTTCTTTTTCTGAAACAAGAAAATTGTCTCCTTCGACATGAATCGAGTTGTAATCTCCACTGAGTCGGTACAATAGTGCCGCATTATTAGGTAGTTGATATTGATTTTCTGTCCTTATTACTTCTGATTTGCTTGTCTTGTCGCTTGTTGAGGTATCATTGGCTAGGTTTCTCTTTGCGATCCTGTTTTCTCCTACTTGCTTTTGATTGTATGGCAATATCATATCTGGGTCAACACTTAATACTAACGCAACCATCTGAGCTGTTGCAATGCATGTCGTACCTTGATAACACGAAGTTTCAGACGTGACAAAAGTTCCAATAGCACGCGGTTTTACAGATATAACTCTAGTTCTCAATTGTATTTGTGTTGGTGGGTCAATTGCAGCGCCTTCATCACTTTTGGTGAGTATTATATCCTCATGCAGTATCAAACTTTGAGATATATGCAGTGTTGGGTTGTTCTGTACTTCTTTCATATCCTCTATATTCTTGAAGAATTCACATGGTATGATGCAATCACACTTACTTCCATCAGGAAGGCGGTTCGACATTGATTCCGGTGGAAATGATATAACTCCATATCCAAATGACTGATTAATTGGTTGAGCAATGAATGAAAGCGCCAGCAAAAACGTTGGAAATGGTTTAAATATTATATGATTTTCATATACATATTGCAACTCTTTGTCATCTGATAAAGTTCCATCACAGCATCCAATACCTAGTGCATATAACATAAGATCCTTTTTTGTAAATTGTGCTACAAGATGTTTGGTTATTGTATCCTTGTTCGTGTTATCCTCGTTAAATTTCATTCTATGCTATGTACTTGTGTTATGTTATGTTGTTATGTTAAATGCAGCACGGACAAGATGGTCTCAGTGTAGAATTGGCAAATGTCATACTTGATAAGAATTGAAGCTGTTGTTGATGAGCATTATCTTCTTGGTGCTGCTTTCCAGTTGATACAGTTTTGGTTTCTTCTTTAGTATTATGACTATCACTATCACTACTTAATAACTTTGACTGTGATTTAGTGATTGATCTGGGCTCCCAAGGGAATTGTGTTGTAGATAATGTAGTTTCAGATGTGATATTCTTCTTTTCACTGGACGGTGATGAATGTGTAGACTCTTTCTTTTGATGAAGTAGATAACAAGTAGTTATGATTGCAACAAATACAAATCCGATAGATGAACTAATCTCTGAAGATAATTTTAATGACATAAAAGAGTTGTGAGTTGTGAGTCTAAACAGGGAATCCAATCGATAAACCTAGGCAGAGACTACAATGGCATATAAGCTTGTACTTAATAATACAACGCAAACTGATAGGATAACAGGCATCGGCAGGGGAGACAGCTAAATAGTACCATAGGATATCCGCTATTGACCGTGCGCAAAATTTCGTCCTCATGAGACCACCACCAATTTAAAAAGTAGCAATGATAGATGATAGTATGTATTCTGAAGTATAAGATCTTTATTAATATAATGTGCGGTCTATTTTCCCTTTACTTCATATGAATGTGATTGTTGATGATAAATAGTTAGCGATTTGGTCGATTGAGATTTGAGATGATGAAGATGTTAAACTAAACTCCGTATGATATCGTACCCCTGAGTATTGCAGTATATGACATCGGTGGCAACAAACAAACAGAATGCAAAGGAAGTTAATATTCACAATATCAAGTAGTAGTTTCGTCATTATTGCATCATTAGTTTGTGGCGGTGGGAGGATAATTATTGGTAAAGTGCATAATCGATTTACAAAAAGAGGTGTAAGTAGTAGTTTGCTAACATCACAACTTCGACAATCGTCCAGTAAAGCTGTATATCATAGTGCATTTGTATCGGCTGCTCCACCATTACCGTCATTTTCACGTCGATCCGAGTCTACAACTACCAATGAGATACCTATGGAATCATCATCAAATACAGATACTTCAGAGCAACACATGACATCATCTCTAGAATCAGTATCATGCGAGGAAAAAGAAGGTACACAACAACAACAACAACAACAACAACAACAACAACAGTCTACTTCTTCTTCGTTGCAATTGACACATCCCGATGATCCTAGTTTATGGCTATATCATGTTGAAACTACAACATCTACTATGGACGAAGCTAAGAATATTGTTGAAAGCTATTCAAAATCAAAAGATGGATCTGCTGATACCACTCCTACATCATTTATGATATCAGCAACATCTCAATTGAACGGAAGAGGTACTACAAAACGGAACTGGAAAAGTGCACAAAGAGGCAATGCTCTATTCACCATTGGTATACCACAATCATCATGGATGAATGATTTGAAATCCAAGAATGATGGGAGGATGGTACCATTGACATTGTTGCCATTAAAGATTGGAAGTTTGGTTGCAATACACACACAAAAACTCATCAACAACTGCTCATTGAAATCGAATGGAGAGGATCAAGTAAGACCGAGAGTGACTGTGAAATGGCCAAATGATATACTTCTTCATACAAAGCAAGGCTCGCATGAAAAAATAGCAGGTATACTTATAGAATCTTCTCATGATTGGTTCCTCGTGGGTATTGGTATCAATGTAGGATATGCACCAGATATCCCAAGAGAAGGAGCTGACTATGGTAGAAGAGCTACTTCCTTGTCACAATATTGCAGTAGCAGTCAGTCTACTGAAGAAGAGGGAGAGACTAGCAAAACAGAAGAAGAGTATTGGATTGAAATATCCAAGAAATTGGCAACAGATATATCATATGATTTGCATACATGGTTACATCCTGAGTCTTACTACTCTTCATCTATATCGTCGCACAATAATGTACACTCGGCAGAATCGATACTAAATCAATGGAAATCATACATTGACTGGGATATGGAGTTGACATTACGTGATACACCAAAACGAGAACGAGTTATATTGAAAGAGATACTTGAAGATGGACGTGTAGTCGTTCAGGAGGTTGATAGTGGATCAACAAGAACTTTAGTATCTGATTACTTCCTCTAATTTAATATGCTTACTACTACATACCTATCATAAGCCAAAATCTTTCACATAATTTTTTGATAGTTTAGGGTATCCTTTAACTTTGTGGTACCAATATACTGAATGATACATTCCCATATCAACCAGCTATAAAATGGTGTCTGAGAGGTACATCCTATACTTTCAAGGTAGTAGCTTGATATCTAATCATGATTGAGGCCATACCCTAGGATACCGAAGAAAATTCAAAGATGGTGAAATCTCATACTATCCATCTTTTGTATGCTCTACTACGTGATGCCTAAGAATTAATTATAGCAATGCATGCACTTGTCAGAGATATAGTGAAGGATTTGTGCTTGGAATTGTCAAACGGATGTCTATTATGTAGGTAGTAGTGTCTCTAAAGTCTAACACTGGGATAACAGTGGGTCTATGGTACTAAGGAGAAGGAGGCAACAACGACTGAGTGAAGTAGAAACATAAGAAAGCAGTTAGCTGATGTATCATACTAGTTAGAAGAAATGTTTGTTTTGACAAGTAGAAGAATAAAATTATTTTACTAGTGTCAAACTATATCCAATCGCCAGCACTTGGTCCTTGGTGACTAAATTTGTTGTTGCAAACTATAATTGGGCGCACCCTTTTAAGGGTAGGCAGTTCAATTGAGTCTAAAGTCTCAATATTTATAGGTGTCCAATGATGGGCAAATCTGCGTCGTAACCAAGGGGAACAATCTCCTCGTGGACCATAAGTCCAAGGATACCGAACATAGCAGCACGTCCGTTGTTCAACTCAATGGCACGCTTGGAAAGCTTGGTCTCTTCATCAAAGTCATCCCATCCGAAGTCAATGTATCCGTTACGGAAGTCACCAACGTGTTCATTGCCGGTTCCCTCAACGTCGCGCATGAAGCAGCACTCCAACCATCCGATGAAGCAGATGATCTGTCCCTGTCCCTCGAAGGGGATGGCGTTGTCACCGATAAGGGCGGCAATACCGTTGGGGAAGGAGTCGAAGGAGTCTCCGGAGTAGTCAATGTCTCCTGGAAGGTGGATTCCGGCACGGGTGATGATGTTACCAAGGAAGGCAAGCTGAGCAATACGTCCGTGCTTGATCTCGACGTAACGAAGACGGTCGAAACGTTCCTGGGTGACATCTCCGGAAAGCATACCGAAGGGATCGAAGAATCCAAGTGGGGGCTGGGCACCAAGCTCGTCTATAAGTTGTCGGGGTAATAGTAAAGAAGAGAAGCATGTGAGTATAAAGTTCAAGATAGAGTGTTGTCATTGACACTCATGATGCCAATGTATATATAATATAATATATCAAACGATGAATGCAAATGCAATGAACTACTACTTACCCTCGAAGGCGTTGACGGCGGTGGTGGTCTTGGCCACAGGGGCAGGGGCGAAAGCGGCGGCTGAGCCGATGATGGTAGCGATGATAGCAGACTTCATTTTGATATAAGTTGTGTTATAGGATAAGATCTATTGAAATTATGAGCACAAAGATGTGGGTGAACAATGGAGGCGAACAAACAAAAATCTGCCGATCTTTTCAAAGATTTGGATCTTCCTCAACTGCAACTTGGATACCTATAAGTAATTGGGAGTCTTTAAGAATTGGAGCACCACGCAGGCAGGGAATATTTATGAGGTCTACAAAGATTCCAGTCATCAGATTTACCCTAGGATACTTCCCATCTAAAAAGGATACTTACTTACTCTCACCACTCACCTCTCTCAACTCTCAAACTTCAAGCATGCATAATGAATAATGTTATGAGGTAGGTACACATGATGTATGTCTAAGAGTTAGGCTGAGGATGATGGTGCTCATGAGATATATACTGTGTATCGTTGTTAGCTTTGAGGTTGCTTTTGCATTTATTTCTCCTACCAGAGAACAAAATTATATATGCAACAATGATTGCACAAAATATCAATTTCAATTGCATGCTACACAATCATCAACCAATCCTCTATTGGAACTCATGAAGGTTGTTACTAGCAACAATGATAAAGAGGAAATAGATTCTATACATGATTTCGATGCAGATCTAGCGAATGAAATACAAGAGGCTTTGCAATCAAGTGTAGGAATAGTTGAAGACGAAGATACCAATATTAATAATATAGATGATACAACAATAGTTGATAAAGATGATAATAACAGAGAAGCGAGTGGCAAGGAAACTGTATTATTACAACCTCGTCCTCCAACTACGCCACCGCCACAGCGTCGGAATACCAGCAACAAACCAGTTCTTCCGCCACACACCGCATTGGCTCAAGTACTTGCTAATCAATACAGTATTGATCTCACTGATATAGCCACGCCTTTATCTACTAAAGGCAACAGCAAAATAACTGCCGAAGATGTAGAGTACTATGCATGGAAAATATCACAACCACCATGTACCACAGAAGCATTAGAACTAGCTTATTCATTAGATATGGATCTTAACGAAATATATGATGATGAGGATAGAGAGACAATAATGGGTATAGATGATGTACAACTTTTTAGAGATCATTCAAGTTCACTGAAGATGAGTTCACAGATATTTGTCAGTAAGAATGGAAGTGTACATAAACTTGATAATGATACACAATTATCAAAGAAACGAATGAGTAAAATGGGTGCATTAGATGAAAGATTGGAATCCAAGATGAACAAGTTGTCCCAAAAAGCTACAAAGGCAGTTGATCAAATAAAAGAGTCGGTGACTGATAGTGTTATACAACAAGTTCAATCTATAACTCAGGTCGATATAAATGGGCAAACAACTGCAACTCAACATGAATATAATACTGTTCAAGACTTTGATGTTGATTTAGCTAGTGAAATAGAGGCAGCTTTATCAGCAGTTGCAAACATAAGTGAAGAGACTGTGGAAGATGATACCACAGAAGTGGAATCAGCATCAACAACAGATATTATAGAAAAAGAATATGAGGCAACTTCGCCTGCTATATTCAGTCCAGAAGAGTTGCAATCGATGACATGTGTACAATTGAAAGTGCTATTGAAAAGAAGAGGATTGAAGGTATCAGGAAAGAAGTCTGTTTTGGTTGAGAGATTGAGAGATGATGATAGTAATGAGGAGGATACTGCTGTGAACGATCACGGTGATGAAAGTAATAGCCCCCTGTTCTTTGCAAAACTCCAGTAGTAATAATGTAAAGTAAGCTAGCTAATGTATATACATATTAGATCCTTGCAAACTTAATTTACATGCCGTACTACGATAATTCTACAATACCAAAACAAAACTCCCTCGACAGAGTTTAGGTATTCCTATTCTCTCCTCCTCGATCTTCTACTCTTTGCCTGCTTTTTTAGACACAGGAGGAGGTTTATAAGGATTAGTTGTATGCATCCAAAGACTTGCAGCCGCCAGTAACCCACCCACAATTTGATGTGCACGGATACCTGATCCACCTAACATAGCTTGGAATATACCTGATAGAAGTAGTCCAAATATTAGCGCAAATCCCTTTCGTACACTGCCTGCATGTTTAGTGACCAAACCAACAAGTATGCCCCCGATTGAGTTCGTTAATACTGGTATAAATGTCTCGGGAGTCCAATTCGAAAAGAAGGTACCAGATCTCATAATGTCTCTACCAGATGAACTCATAACGAGATTTGCTAGTAGAAGTATCACACTTGCTGCGCCTAATTCAATGCTGAATAGGTAAACATCCCTTGGAGGTCGTGTCACAGTAGCTTTTGTTAACCTTCCCTTCTTTCCCCAAACTTTGGAAGTGCCTCCTTGGGTACACCTTTGGCAGCATGCACCTGCTATGCCTGAGATAAACGAGGCAAGCAAGAGTGGTATAACTCCATGAGTGACCCGTCTACTTGCGCCACTTAATGAAAAAGATCCTGACATGTTCTTGAATGCACTACCAGATAGAAATGACTTCATAGCTGTTGGATTCAATATTTGTTCAATAACAAGAGTTGATGTAATGAGAATGCAAAGTGAGAAAACTTGCATAGACGATTGCCGTTTGCCCAGAACAAAGTAACAACTCAATGCCGCTGATAGAATTTTCGTCTGATTGAGCACATTAAAGGTAAGTGCTTCAAGATTCTGATATGCCATGAGTGCAGCAATATTTTGTATAGTATATAGGAATGCAGGTATCCCTGCTAATGCGATCCAAGTCTTTATTGACCAATCATTATAATCCTTTTCTCGAGTCTCCTTCGTTGTTCCTGTAAAGTATATGGTACCGGCAATAACAAACTTTACAAGTTCTTGTACTAATACTACACTACTCCTGACAATTGTTTGGGGTGTATACTTTCGAACTAGTATAGGTTGAATGCCAAATTGGATAGCAAGGAGACTCATGCATGTAATTGCGGTTTTACTTAAACCACCTTCTTGCTGTTGCTGTATGTGTTGATTACTACTAGTACTAATAGATGTGTCCTTATTAGGTTTGGTAACTACATTTTCAACCACTGGTTTTAAAGTATATTGAGAGAATGAGGAGGCTGTGGACGGTGCACCTTCAGTTTCATCCGTATGGGGAAGTGTAGTATGTGTTGATGTGGGGTATAAATACTTATTAGCCCGTCGGCGTGTTGCAACCGCACCCCCTCGTTCATTTAAATGTAAACTATCCATGTTGATCCCATGATGGGTTGGTATTGATGACGCTGATAGTGGAGATTTGCATAATGTTTGAGTGGTTAGCAATGCGAGTAATGTTAGGGTGATTAAGAAGTTCCCCCTCTTCTTGTTGTAGCTGTTATATGATAATTTGTTGAATGTCATGTTTATATATGCTTATTTCTAGCTAGCTGTGTCCTTTAGCAGTAGGATGGTAGTGATATGAGATTCCTGAAATAATAATTTGTGGTGTTGTGATTGCAAAGAAAACCGAACTCAAACACAAACGACGTCCGATTTCGATGGACTCTCTCAAAAACCTAATTCGGTTGGCAACTAGCACTCAATATGATGATGTTAGAGCTGTTGTGTTCTTATATAACCTGATATACGTCACGATATCCCCCTACTACACCCCATCATTGTTGTTGAACGTAAGAGTAGAAATTATGAGATTCAAGTATGTCTGATTTTAGAGACACATGTCATCACCACCAATTATGGCTTAATTGCATGCGGTAGATTAGCTGTATCATGATATCGACAGCAGTAGTACCTCGGCGGATAGTGCCAGTTTTAACGACGGGAGGCAGCACTTCTTCTCTTAGGTCCGCTGTTTCAAATCCACATATAACTCGTCGATCTATACATCTTACAACACAATGTGCACCATCTTGCAGTAAACTCGGAAATGAACAATATTCCAATCATTCAAGTAGTAGTATAATAAGCAGCAGAAGAAGAATAGCATGTGGCATTATGCAGCAATTTCAAGGAGACGTCGCGATACAATCATCTATGCGGAATCTATCGTCCTCCGCGGCTACAAAGCCAAAAGTATTGTTGCAACATAGTATAAGATCCAAGTCTGCAAAACAACCATCAACCGCTTTGAGAATAGAAAAGTCTGATAGTAAACATTTGCAACATAACAATAATATAAATCAAGTGCACAATATGATTGATCGCAAAATACGGATAAAACGGAGAAAGTCTAACATTAATAACGACAAACATGCATATCAAAATGACAAGCAACTAGAGAAATATAACATGAATGGATATAAGTACAGACTGCTCACAACTCCACAGTTGACAAATGATATGATAAAGCTTCCAAAAGAGCATATAGATGAAGAAGTAAGTAGCAGTCTTCACAATACCACCACAATTTCCACACCTACACCTACTATAATATCATCTCACATTATAGCAAAGGAGAATCATGATATACAACAACTAAAAGAACAATACATTAATGATGCAACAAATGAAGAAGATAACAAGAAGCACTTTTCAAAAGGCGTTAGGGATTCTGTTTTATCATCAAAATGGTGGCAATCTCTCTTTGGTAGTACTCAAAGTGCTGCATCACAATCGGCAACCAATACATCAATGTCAAAACATCCAAGCTCATTTCAATCATCATCCATGCGCAATAGAAGATCATCAATATTGTTGGAAGAAATTATCAATAATAAAGCATACACTGGGACACCATCAGATGAACAACAACAGCAAAGTATTGAAGATCAAGA
>Ga0214480_101261_pt1 | contig 11151 bp, 5 predicted proteins | sample M1_20Mar14CPVII9_3_FD_165042 | JGI IMG/M metagenome (GOLD analysis project Ga0214480, IMG submission 165042) | Marine eukaryotic communities from Monterey Bay, California, United States - M1_20Mar14CPVII9sort6BwellE17 | ecosystem: Environmental > Aquatic > Marine > Unclassified | place: USA...
CTACTTCCAAGAAGTCTGCTGATAAAAAGCTCTCTCCATTGGATAAACTCAAACTAGCACAGTCCAAACTCAAAAACAGTGATAATGGCGACGGAGGAGGGAACTTCAAACGAGAGGAGTTTGCAGAACTTCTTGAATCATCCATTCGAGATCTCCAAGATGGTATGGAAGATGACTCAAAAGATGAGGAGAAGAAGATGAGGCGCAGGCTTAGCAAATCAGAAAGCTTTGAGTACAGCTCCCCGGGTTACACGAAGAAATCATCATCTTCTCGGAGTAGACATAGCTCACGTGGCAGGTCTGCGAGATCATTAGGTAATAGTCGGGGAAAGAGTGGCAGTCGGAGTAAGCGGTCGTCACAGAAATCTGGCAGTAAGCCACGCCGTCGTTCTACCGGTGACAGTCAAGAGTTTGAAGGTGTCACACAAGAGAAGACTGGGTCAAAAGCATCCGTACCTAGGGGTGTTAAAAAGGCATTGGCATGTTGCAAAGGAGGAGAGGCACTGCCCAGAGAAACTGCCGTGTCAAATGTCGTGCGTCGACTAGTTTCCAAGATTGATCGAGAGGAGATATTTGCAGATGAAGACGATGAAAAGGGTCCCTCTTGTTGTGTGGCCATTCTATCATCTCCCTCAGATATTATCCCTCCCGGTTATGGAGGTGGAGAGGGCAAGACAACCCTTGCTGCCTTGGCTTGTGTCCGCGGTGATGTACGAACACGATATCATCAAGGTATTGCTTGGCTCAACAGAGAGAATCGTCCCCTCGACCTTGACTTTGAATCTTACTCTAAAGCCTTATCTGATATCTGTAGGCAGATCGGTGTGAAGCCTCAACAGTTACGCCTAAGTCCGGTTGTGCGCACTCCTGGTGAGGATGGTCAGGTGGCAAAGCTACGTATGCAACGGCACATGAAGGAAGCACAAGTTCGGATGGGCAAGTTATTAACATCATTACAGCGCAGCAGTAAGAGATTGTCGAGGAAAGATGATAGTGAACTGCATACAAGTGTATTGATAGTTTTAGATGATGTTTCAGACGAATCAGACATTGAATGGTTTCAATTCCGACGAGGTGGTAAGATTGGCAATGATCAAATTAATGACCTTCTCATAACATCGCGGCAGCCCAAGATGGAGAAAGTGACACCGATTACCGTGCCAGAATTGGAAACAAAAGAAGCACTTCGACTATTAGCAACCGAGTCTGATTTACAAAATAATCATCCTCTATCTAACAATCGTGTTGCTAAAGGACTTGTTAAGGAGTGTTTACATCATCCTCTCACGATCAAGTTTGCAGGAAGATGGTTAAGCTTGAAGAGGGCAACATCCGGTGGTCAGAAAGGAATTGATGAGATATTGAACGAGATTAATACTGCTATGGTCGAGGCAAAGGATGAGCACTGTGGTGATAGCGTGGATGTATTACATGCCTTGCTGAAGCGAGCCATGTCACCCCTTGTGAAGGGTAAAGGTACGTCCTTATGAACAGTCTATACTTTATTTCCACATATTTCAACTTATCTCAACTTACTTACTTATTCCCTTCTGCCTAAAACATTTACAGCAACGACAATTGTTCGTTTGTGCTTTGCTGCTCTAATTGACGTATTCTATAAGGAAACGTGCTTGGCATTAGTTCAGTTAGACATAGCAAACGACTTCTTCCTCAAGGTTGTGGAGAACGAAAAGGAAGTTCTTTCTCAAAGTGATACATTCTACAAGAATAACGGAAGACAATCAGCCAAGCTCGTGCCTGAAATATTGGGAGCTATGGGTGTATTCAATATCACCAAGCATAGCACAGGTGAAAGCTCAATCCAGATCGATCATGATCTTATATGCCTCTTCAGTCATACAATTCACAGAGACCAAAGCATGCAGCATCTAGTCACAGATGAGGCTATACAGCGTTGGAATAAGGCATATGTGCAATCGTATTTCGATCAAAAGAAATCGCTGTGGGATGATCTCCAACCTGACCACTCACGCAAGTATGCATTAGGGAAGATGCCTACGCACATGATACAGGCAGAAATGTTTGAAGAGATTGAGGCACTGATGCTAAATGAGAGTTTTATCCGTGGAAGATTTTGGTCTTTAGGGTGGACAGAAGGTACAAGGCTTCATGTCACCGATACTGAAGCGTTTTGTAAACAGCTACAAAGATGTAACAGGAAGAAAAAGAAAGCTGATAAGTCTGACGAAAATGACTACTCGTCAAAACTAGTTGATGTCTGCAGGCAGCTAGAAGCAGTATTGATGGAAGAAGTGGCAAGAGAGAGTGGTGGACCAAAGGGTAGATGCAGTACACTCGAAGCTGGACGGTGTCTTCACGAAATCAGTGTATCTCTTGCCAGGTTTAGAATTTGGGACGAGGCCTCACGGTTCTGTAGTTCCTGTGTTGAGCTTGTGGAAAGCAATCTTGGACCTTCTGACCTGGTTGCTAGTTTGCTCTACAATAGTAGTGTTATGCATGTAGAGGCAAATCAATTTGAGGAAGCCGAGTTAGTGATAGGAGACTGTTTGGATATGAGAGTGAAGACTTGTGGCACTGAAAGTATTTGGTATGTGAGAGCATTATGCCAATTAGGTGACATCTTGTCAGTGTCAAGTGATTACTCAACTGCCGATACTATCTTCAACAAGTGTATCGAAGCGCTAAGAGAAATGCCAGCTCGTTACCATCTTGACTATGGAATAGCTCTATACCGACTGGGGAGGAATCAGCATAGAAGAGGAGGATACCTCGATGAGGCGTTGCACTGTTATGAAGAGGCACTTGAGTATGAGAAAGCTGAGCTTGGTTCAAATCATATTTTCATCTCGTCTATTCTAATGCATATGGGTGATCTATTGCTAGATAATGATGATGCACAGCAAGCGAAGCACACTATTACGGAAGCTCTTGATGTTTTGAGTGAAGTTGATGACTCGACGTGTACTTACTTTGAGAAGAGTATCAAGTTTGCCATTGCCAAAGGCAAATTGCTTAGTATTGAGGAGAAATCTGAAGAATGCATTGCAAAGTACCAAGAAGCATTATCACTCCTTCATAAACATGCTCCAACCAAGAAGAAACGAATAGCTCAAGTCAACTCAATGATTGCTTCTGAGCATGAGAAGAAAGGTAACTATTATGCTGCGGAGCAGTTCTACTCTGAAAGTGTTAGAACATCAAAGGCTTGTTTTGGTGCCTTTCATCTTGATACTGCAGAGGCTCTAGTGAATCTTTCCGGTGTCAAAAGTGCATTAAGTGCTTTAGGTGAAGTTAAGGAGGGTGAACCTCTGCCTAGTGAACGTAATTCTCAAGCATCAGGTTGCTTGATAGAAGCGATTGATATCCAAACATCAAGACTCGGAGACTGTGACGAGCTTGTCATTACACTCAGTATCTATGGTTCGCACTTAAGAACTATTGGTGACTACAAGAAGTCAGAGTTTATTTACCTTCAAGCATTGCGAATCCTGAAGGGACTAGAAGGAGATCAAGATCTGACTTTGTTGGATACATTGTTTGGATTTGCTGAACTCAAGATTGCAATGCGCAAATATAATGGCGCCGCAGAATGTTATAAGCGGTGCCTGGCGATTCAAGAGAAACTACACGGCAAGAAGCATGATGATATTGCCTCTACACTATATGCAATGGGAGTAATGATGGATAAAAAGGGTTTATATTCAGAGTCATTAGGCCATTTAGCCAGATGTCTAGTTATGCGAGTTCAACTACATGGTGAAAACAATTCAGATGTAGCGGATACATATGATATGCTAGGTTTTGTCGAGGCCAAGAAGGGAGATTTCGATGTTGCTCTCAAGCGGCTTACCAATTCACTCAAGGTGAGAAAGGCCGTCGGAGACAAATTAAAGGAAGCCGACACATTGTTAAATCTTGGCAATCTATACAAAGAAAGAAAAGAGTTTGATTCGGCATGCCACCATTATGATGATTGTTTGAAAATACGAAAGTCTAAACTGGGAGAAGTTCATCAGTCTGTTGCGGATACACTCATGGAGCTTGGTAATGTACAAAGTGACATGGAGAATCCTGATATAGCCGTATCACACTACAGAGAAGGTGAGCCTGATCAAACTGCTGTGTTTTACTTATTTGTCTTTATAGTGTCTCAACTTTCCTTGCTTCCCGAATATGCACTCTTCGCAGCTCTTCAAGTAATGATAACCCTGAAGGGAGAGTCAGATCCAAGTGCTGCCGAAATCTTTGTGAAGGTGGGAATGATCAACTTCCGTGTAGGTAGACTTGAACGTGCGATGCCATTACTTAATAAGGCTGTTGATATATACCGTGAAGGAGGGACAGAATATGAATCAAAGTTGGTCTCTCCTCTTTTCGTCATCGGAAACATTCACAAGCTTCTTAAGCAATCAAAGAGAGCAAGAGGAGTTTGGTCAGAAGCATACGAATTGAGTACAAAGTATGATGGCTTCAAATCTGAAAAAATACTCAATAAGGTACATCTTGTTTTGCAACAATTGATACAAAACAGTGATGAAGAAGAAGAAAAGGAGGAGGAGGAGGAGGAGGAGAGTGTGAAGAAGCTTCCTGCAGACACTGATTCGGCGCCAAAGAGGGAATCAACAGAGACAGGTAGTAATGAGGTAGAACAAAAGAAGAAGAAAAAGGAAAATAAGAAGAAGACATCACCAGCTGATACTGATATAGTAGAGATAAGGAATGACGATGCAGAGAAGAAGAAGGAAAAGAGCAAGAAGAAACCTGTTTCTGAACAGAGTGAGGCGGTAGAGGATCGCAACGATAATAGTGTTGAGGTAGAAAAGAAGAAGGAGAAGAGCAAGAAGAAATCTTCTTCTGCAAAGAGTGAAAAGGTAGAGGAGCGTAACGGAAATGGTGATGAGGTAGAGAAGAAGAAGGTGAAGAGTAAGAAAAGAGAGAAGAGTAAGAAGAAGAAATCGTCTGCTGATGCAGAGGCCAGTTGAGCTAAATCGGTTGTGATTCTGCAATTTGCGACCTTCTCTTCTGAGAAAATCAATGTGTATACCTGTAGAGATTAATAATACTCATAAAACTATTACAATGTATATCTTTTGAGTACTAAAACATCACCTATTATATCTAACTTTCCTAATTAATCTATGATTACCCTATACTATTAGACCACTCTTAATATTGAACATCTTAGAACACAACATTGAAACACAAGATGATGAAAAGGATATACGTTGATATAAAGACAATTGAACCATTATTTGTAGAAACTGGAGGATCGTTGTTTGATTCTTCCATTACTGGACTTTGAGTGACTAGGCTTTGAGTAGGATTTGCTGATGCCAATGTGGTTGGTTGACTAGATGGCTATAATATGGAGTTTGGGTACAGTCGCTTTAGCACTTTGTCACTACAATAAGCAACATCACGTATACACAGAAACAGTAGTATACGTACTTACCTCAGCTCCACAATCAGAAGCACAAAACGGTCCTTTCGTATCTTCTTGAGGTTTTGTAGTAATGTTACAACCCGAATATGTAAAGACATCATCAGCATGCTTATATGGGAAGTCATCACGCCAAGCACATAGGTTTTGATTGTACGATGTTGCACGATATAAGAATCCGTACATATCAGTTACATTTGATACATTCCAGTTGCTTAGGTCAGAGTTAAAGGAAGTTGCCCCTTCAAATGTCCAAAACAAGTTGTTCAGAGTAGATGTTGTATTCCACGAATTCAAATCTGCGTTGAAGTTTGTCGCACCCTTGAAAGCTCCGCTCATATCAGATACACTTGATACATCCCAATTTGATATACCACCATTCGTAAATGAAGTAGCATCCTCAAACATACCAGATATTGACGTAACCTTTCCTGTGTTCCATTTTGATAGGTCTCCATCAAATGAGCTCGCCCCGTCAAAAAGCCAACTCATCTTTATAACACTTCTAGTATCCCATCCATTGATATCTTCATTAAATGTATCCATCATCTCGAATAAATATGACATATCAGTAACATTGCCTACACACCACGAGTTTATTGGAGAGCCATAGGTTTGTGAAATGGTGCACTCTTCTGCTCGATCTCTATACTGCATTCATTACCATTCTTTTCCCTATTGTAGAAGCCTCAGTGTATTGTAGGCTACTCACTTAAATTAAGACTAGTTGACACATCATTCTTTTCCCTATCATATATCGGTATCCCAACTTTTTCAACTCTAGAGAGTATCACTTGGAAGAAGTTTAATTGATAATAGCACCCTTAGCATCGCCTGAAGCAGAATTATGGACGCTGATACTAAAGCTACACGCAAATCATTAAACTCTGCATCCGGAAAGAGGTACAACAGTCGTCTAAAAACTAGCCATGAAGACCCACCTACAAATCCAAAATATGATACCAACAAGAATGTCATTAGTTTGGATTTATCCAAAACAGATGTCTTGACAGAGCCATTTAAACCAACAGAAGATATAGCAAAAGATCTTTTGGAATTATTGGGTAACCATGTTATTGAAAAGTTGGTAAAGAAGGACCAATACAGGCCGCCTGACTCGGAGTTAGAAGAAAAGGACTTCAATAGTGAGCCATTTGATATGTCATCTGCTAAAAAAAATAGTGGAGGAGTTTATCATATTGGTGAAGACAAAGTCGGACGTGCTGCTGTATTTAAGGATACTTACAATACTCGTTATATTGGTAGGGAAATTGCACGTATTATCACCAACTTCCATCGGTATGATACAGAACTGCTAGATGATTTAAAGGAATTGTTTAAATTAATCCGCAAGGCAATTACAATTGATGATGAGGATCTAAAATCATACTCTGGGATGAAGAGTTATCAAGATATTACCGGATTAAATCCATTCCTACCTATCCTACTAGATGATATCATCAAATATGGAAATATGAAGCGTGGGATTAATAAAGCAATGGTATTGAATATAGGTGAGATTGCAACAGAGAAGAATTTAAGGGATAGCGGTATTGATTTCTTTCTTTCAAATCCAATGGAGATGTTACAAGGAAAGGAGTTAGATGTGTGGAAAAGAGGTATTGATTCAATTAAGACACAAGGTGCTGTTATGGTCAAACTATTGACAGAGCTCATAGGTAAGGACCCAAAAGAATTCACATGGGATAATCTTATGAATATTTCTAGTTGGGAACCAAATTTAGGAGGATTATTAGAATTACCAATTGATCCGTCGAGGGGATCAGATACTACAAACAATATGGATGGCAACAATGTAGATGTTGCAGCCTCGACCGACGACACCCTGGAGGATAATGAAGTATTGGGTAGTATCAAGTCTATCATTAAACAACACACCGACGATCTAAAGACTTTGTTTGAAGAGATTTCCAATTTGTTAGAAGTTGATCTAGTACCAAGCATTAGCGAATTACCGGCCAATGTTGATGAGGCCATGGAACACATTCAACAAATGTTGAACAATATTGGGGATGATAATAATAACAATATCCAAGCTGGTGATTCTCCAATGTACATTTTGATTGTTACTGTATACTTTTACTATCGATTGACGGGTAAAACTGACTGGTTCTTAAATCCTCTTGGTAAATCTGCTGAGGGTTGGGGTAGAGATTTTGATGCCACTCGTCAAAAGGCAGGACTGGAGCTCATCAAAGAGAGTATTAAAAAGCTCAAGGAAGGTGATGGACAAGATAACAGGTTGAATGTTATTCGTTACCTCTTCTTTGATACGAACACAATCATATTTGATGACCTCGAGGGTGCCAAGAAGTTCATTGTTGACGATATGGATTTCCAACCTCTTGGTGATTCCGAGGGTGATGATGATGGAGGGTTTGAGCATTTGCAATTGAAAGTATTTTGGTATTGGTAAGTGTATATCATATGTGTCTATTTGTATTGATTATATCACAACAACTCATATGAACTATCAATCTTGTGCCATATAGGAACGAACATACAGAGCAGTTCTCCTTCATCTTCCTCCATCGACCATTCTCCAGAGCCTATAACTCTCGTCCACCATGGGACAAGTGGAGATTTAGCCCTGCCGAATACGACATACAAATGGATTCGGCTGGAACACTTGATTTTGCCATTGCACTTCAAAACTATCTCCAAGAGGATGAAGTATTGGCAATCACCGCCAATGAAAGTGCAAGCTCAATCATGGGATCTACTTTCTACAAGCTATTCATTGAACGTCGTGTCCATGCTGATTCCCAAGTTGGTACTATTTATGCCAAACAAGCAGCCACTCGTAATGACCCGACCATTCCGACCAAACCATTGGATACAACATCCTTTGACATCAAGCATCGCAATGCCTGTGAACGAAACACCAATGGCAAGGCCAGAACACGCAACTACAATATTGGAGAGGAAATTCAATCATCTGTCTTTGCAGCAAAGAGTCGAGGTGTTGACCCACGCAAGGCCATTGAAATGGCGGTTGACAAGATTCTTATCACTGATCTACAAGGTGATCGTCGACCATATTTTAAAATGTTATCAAGGTTGGCACGTGTTAAAGTCGAGCACTTTCAGGACAAGTCTCCACTATTTGAACATCTTCTATCATATGTTATCCGAGAGCATAAAGAATGGTTGAATAGACCTCGAGAACCTCGAGAGGTGACATGGCAGTTAACCGAAAAGAGAGCTGCCAATCTTGATAATACATTCTACTCACATGTATCAACCTTATGTAGGATTGCTGAGAATATGAACAATTGGGAAAAGGTTGTTGGTAGTGATGGAGAAGAGAAATATGTAATTAGATTCCGACCAGATGGAAATGAGGAATCTAGGAGGTTGTACAATTATCTAAGACAACTAAATCCTGACAACTCATTGCGTATTGGAAATGCTGATGACGACATTAGGAGAGAAAAGTTAATTGAATTAGGATGGACATGGGACGAGAAGGAACGACAACAAGCAACGCTCTCTTCTATCTTTCAGAATACTAGTTTAACAACAGCAGCAGATGAAGAGGAAGGTAGTAGTAGTCCCGACGAGGAAACAAAGAATGCTCTTGAGATTGTGAGTAACAGACCATTTGACCTACCCTTTTAGGCTGGGGAGATGATCGGGGATTGATCGGGGGGTAAAGTAGAAGATAAGCAAAAGACATGAAGTGATATAACTAATCTTTCTGTTCAACTACAATATCTAGATTACTATTCCGTCATGATCTCATGGAACTGAGAAATTCGTTGTTGGAGAGAAGCTTCTAAAGAGCTCCGGCATGGGGGCTTGGAACAGTAACACTTGTGTCGAAGCTAAAGGAGAGCTTTAGGCGTCACCGGCATCGCGCCTGCGCTTGCGTAGCTCTCGGCGATAAGCAGCACTGGCCTCGTTAGTTCCTAGCATTGGTGGACCTCCGTTGTCAATCTTGAAACCCTTCTTGTGGAAGATGACCATTCTGTACTTGTTAGGAACTGCACCTTTGATTGGACGGCCTTCAGGCATAGGGGTAAGAGTACTCCTATACCATCCTTCTGTGGCCCCCATCCTCTTCCTCCAATCCGAACGACTCATCCCAATATCATTTGCCAAAGCTGCTTGATATCCGTCGTGACTTCCAGCTGCTAGTACATCGACTGAATCGTTGGGATTGAATACCATGATAGCATATCCTGCATCACGTTCGTTTTCATTCTCAGCAATGGGATTCCCAGAATGAAGCCTTACGTATGGTTTCTTAGAATTGATTGCAGCTTGGAAAATCTTGTAGTCGACTTGTCCGCCGGCATCGTACTGATTTGACATGTTTTGAAAATCAAGGATTGAGTTCTTAAAGGACACACTTGTGTGTCCGTGCTGCCCAGCAGCACAAGTATTCAATAGAGGAATCTCTTGTAGGCGAATAGTGCCGTTTTTGAGACCCTGAATGACATTAGGATCGTTGCTATTGGCAAGGGACGATAAATCAATGGGAGACGACATCTATCGAGGGTGATAATATTTAATTGTGGATGAGACTAATATCAAAATACACAGTGGATAACACTAACACAGTCTCTTATCATACAACTAACCTTTATGCAATGTTATTTGGATAAATGGCGACAATGGTAATTCGATGTTGTGTTGGTGAGGACTTGAGAATTATGACTATGAGCTCAAAGTGTGCGTTGTGTGGAGAGCGTCATTGGTATTCAATTTTAAGTATGTACGCAAATACTTTTATGAGAGACCACCCCACAACAATTCATTCATCAAATACTCGTTATATAATCATTGTCAGTATTTCTTTTACTAGCTACCAATTAAATAACCACAAATGGCACGTAGAAATTAAATGATTCCGCCGATACGTCATTTTTGTAACTTTGCGTGCTATTTGATCATATCTTATATCATTATTGGCACAGTCTTGATCAATATAATCACGAACGGCAGTATAAAGTACACCGTTGAAACCACCATCAGTTGCATTAAAACATGTATAGTTTGTGGCAGTGGCAGGTGAGAGGAGATATAGAAAGTGTAGTATTGCAACAAGTAGTATCATCATCGTTGGTATTTTTTGTGTTTATGCGTATAATTTTAGGCCGCCGCAGCCGCCGATCGATAAATTATTATTATATAACAGATAAGTTACTGCACAACGCACTGTAGTTTATTACTGTTCGACAACACAAAACCACAACTGAGGATAGGAGATGGATAATAATAAGCAATGTAAGTAGGCAGCGCAGGGCGCAGGCGGATGTGCAGTATTTTTTGGCTTACGATAGAGTATCGTCGTCAAATATTCGTACTTTTCTATCAGCAGTACAATTTTCGCCCTCGTTGGCAGTTGCACCTCATACAAACAAAGAAAGCCGAAGTAGGGAGCCGTGGATGTATATAAATAGTTGGCGGCGGTAGGTTTAGATTGAGATATAGTATTGGATTGTTTTGTGTATTGCATATATTTGCGCAGCATTGGTATTTTAATCCAATCGAACAAAACAATCACAACAACTACCACTACTCCGCAAACCCTAACAACAAACAGTAACAATATAACAATAACAATTTAAACAACAACAGTATTGCAATAAAATAATAATAAAAAGATGGAAGTAGGAGCACACGTATGGCTACGCACCCCAATCAAAGGTGCAGTTCCTAACAAGTACAGAATGGTCATCTTCCACAAGAAGGGTTTCAAG
>Ga0214480_101262_pt1 | contig 11141 bp, 3 predicted proteins | sample M1_20Mar14CPVII9_3_FD_165042 | JGI IMG/M metagenome (GOLD analysis project Ga0214480, IMG submission 165042) | Marine eukaryotic communities from Monterey Bay, California, United States - M1_20Mar14CPVII9sort6BwellE17 | ecosystem: Environmental > Aquatic > Marine > Unclassified | place: USA...
GAAGAGTGAACCATAGGTAGCCTTAATCAATGCCTCAACACCTTTCTCACATTGTTCCATTGACAAAACACGCTTATGCGTCTCACCGCCCTTCCGTCCGGTACCGCCGATAGTGATCTCATAATAACAAAGTGCAGAATTCAACCCCTCTTTGGTAATACCTAACAAGTCTACCATATAATCTAAGTGTGCATTATCTGTTTCTAAGGCACACTCCACTTCACCAATTCTTTCAAATGAAAGATTCGATGCATGTAGTAACGCCGTGGTAACTTGAAAGACTGAATGGATTTCAGTAGATGTAAACCCCATGATTGTCATGGCTTGTTTCATATCATGAAAAGTATCGGAATCTAACACTCCGTCACGACGGTCATATGTAGCTGAGGTGTTGATTAGACGAAAGTCTTCCATTTCATAATTAAGTAGACCTAACTTTTCTACCATGTGCTGATCGGTGTCAGCGCCTTCTACACTGTTGTCATCCTCATACTTCATACTGAACAACTCATAAAAGATGTGATAATTCCGTTCACCCGGTGATTGATGTACCAATCGTACCTTTTCTAATAAGTATGTCTCTATAGAAGCACCAACGAGTGTAGCACCGGGCACTGCTATTGTACTTAGCTTCTCTTCTGTAGACTTGCTTGAACTACCTGAAGTAAACTTCATCTCTATATATTTGCCAAATCTTGAACTGTTATCGTTCCTGATCGTTCTGGCGTTACCAAATGACTCCATGATTGGATTGGATTCTAACACACGTTTTTCTATAGACATTGCTTCTTTTTTAGAGCTGTTATCATTACCCTGAGAAGAGTTGGATGTGGACTTCTTCTCTGACAACTTGGATAGATAACTCATCAACAGCTTTGTGGTGACTGTCTTCCCGGCACCTGATTCGCCTGATACCAATACAGACTGGTTAATCTTCACCTGTTGTTGTAAACTCTTGCCATCTTGTGCTGACGATTGAGGTGCAGCTCTAGAAGAGGCACTACTTGATATGTCAGTGGTTGGATGTAATCTAGTCATCATTGTTCGAAATGTCCGATCTGCTACTGCATATACATGTGGTGGTAAGGATATTTCTTCTCCCTCGTCTATATCAACGTCTATACGTGTCTCTTCATCCCTTGCCGAGGCAGTTGTTCCACCTCGTTCTTTTAACCAACCCTTCTCACCATAACTTCGATACCTATCAACTGTATCATTACCATATAATCTACCACTCTTGTCATGCTTAAATGGATTAACAGCTAATAATATCGGACCTGTATCTGTATAGATGTTATTTGCCATATTACTTTCTCCTTCTCCTTCTTGTGCATATCGATACCGTAATGCATGCACCACACTAGGTTCATGCAAGTGTGTTAATTCAATCAAGTTTGAAGGTGGTGAATCAATCACCTCTTCTTCAATTAAATGATGCAAACTACTCTTCTTGGTATCCTCTTCATCACTATCACTACTTTCTTCATCATAATTATAAGATTCATCATCCGACTCATCAGTGGAGGTTTGAAGTCTATTTAAAAAATCGTGCTCTTCCCATGAATTTGCTAATACTATTGAACCATTTGATAATAGTTTATTTGTATTTTGTTGTGATATTATATGTGTTGTATTAGACGTTTGTTCTTGGTTGTTGGAATTGTTTAGTAGGGTGATTTCATATTGCTGAGGTGCGATTGCAGTGATATCCTGCTGATCTTCGCCTGATATTGCAGTAGAGCTTACTGCATTGTCTGTATTGTTAGTATCTGATATCAATGAGTAGTAACCGGGAGACCATCCCCAAACTTCATCAACATTACCATTGCCGTTGCCGTTATAGCTTGTTGGAGCACCTCGTTTCCTACCTCTTACTGTCTTACTATTATTATCAGGTATAAACTGTCCATTGTGTAACTTTATCCATATATATGTTTTGTTATCATCATTCTTTTTCATATCACTGCTATGAGATACTAATTGTTGTTTGGTGCTCATTGTTTACCTCTAGAGGTATTGCAAAGTGTATGAGAAGAAGGGGCATAAGATGTGAACAACTTTTAAAGAGTTGTGTTATTATTCTACAATAATTGACATTCTGCAAATCAGATCAACGCTACTCAAGCTAAGTGTGTTCATATGTGGTGTCCAGTAGGAGAGACATACCTAGTACTCGCGCCATAGGTACATAATTATAATGGCTTCTCTAATCTTGCTTGTGGTATCCTTAACTCACAGAGTATATAATGTAGTGTTAGTAATGCTCATAAATCAAATAAGTGTTATCGTGAATCTATGAGGGGGGTGCAATCAGTGTGGCGTTTCTACTATGCTATCTGGATTCATATGATTTCATTTACAAATTGGTGGTGGTCTGGTGATTTATGAAGAAATTCTCAAGAGAAAGACTAGTCTTTTGGCTGCTGCGCCGCTGGAGGTTGTCTACAGGACAATGTATTGACAAAAGTTGTTGATAATTAGATTACTTATTATATTTACCAACATCGTTTAAGCTAAGACAAGACGAATCTTTGATATAAACATACTCTCTAACTGCTCCTTTGAATACTCTCTCATGAAAGGGCTGATTGAGTAATACACATTCACAACCTCAAGTAGCAGACCCTCTCTTATAAGCGACTCCACCATTTGTGCACCCTTTACTTCGACCATTTCTTCATCACTACTATCCTTCAATAGATCAAGACGAAACTTTATGCTTCGGCGATTTGTCCGTGCCTTAGCGGCAAGAGGTAAGTTATCAGCCTGCTCAAAGCACCAAACAGCTCGGTCTAATGCAATGTATGCCAAATCAAGTTCCTCTGCAGACTCGGCCTGCTCTGCATTGTTGAATCCTTCACTCAAGAACTCATCAGACGTCATGGCCATTGATTCAATGTCATTAATGTTGTTCTTTGTTGCCAGTGCATTCTGATTAAGCCATCGAACTAATGTATCACCGGCAATTGATGAGCATGTCTCTACAAAGAAGAGTCGTTCGATACATCGTGTTATACCCGTATATAAAAGCTTGAGATGTGTACCAATTAGAGGATACTTGGTTTCGAAATCTTGCCCTTCTCGATCCAATAGCAAGTTCCGCCAGGGTTTGTGAAGAGAAGACGGAAGCTCGGAGAAGAAGTCGAGTATCATGACTGACTTGAACTCTAATCCCTTCGCTTCTCTTATGCCATACACTAATTTGTATCCCCCCAATGCTTTACGCCAGTAGTCCGAGGATTCGTCATGTACTAGAACTACCGTACCATTCAACTTATCGGATAGAAGGGTAGCCAGTTGGTTAGTCTTGACCTTGTGAAGTACGCCTGGTCGAGATCCTTGAAACAGTCCATAATCTGTCTGCAATTGCTTAGCACTACCAGGAAAGTACTTGAAGAGATATTCTAAGATGCTACCTGCACAGTTGAGTATACCAGCATGTGAACGGAAGTTGACATTGACAGTTTTGGCTTTAGAAGGTATGAGATCCCGATTTCCACTACTCTCCGCAACATGAAATCCAACAGTACGGATCTCCTCGAATCTAAACTCTGTACCCTCCACTACTGACTGTGCTGGATCTCCCGCTAAGAAGAGACCACCAGGACCACCAAGATAGAAGAATAAGAGTATTTCAATCTGGGTATAATCTTGTACTTCATCGACATAGATCTTACTCTTCCTCAATTGATCAAACGCGGCTGGTTCGGTAGTCATGCACTTGTCCAGTCGAGAAAGTAAATGTTGAATACGATCGATATCGTCCCATAATCCTAGTTTGGCCTTGTACTCTTCATACTTGAGAAACTCATCATACATGGAGGCACGGTATTCAGCTGGAACTCTACATCTATTCTTGCCCAGCTTTTCTACAGCAATGAAGTCATCTTTAGGAAGGATACCGTCAGGACTTTGATGTGCCTCAATCGAACCCTTGATGAATGTTCTAATGGCCGTCCATAGAATCATTGCACTAACCTTCTTCTCCTTGGATGAACTTGAGGATTGAGTATTGTAGAACTCTTGTTTAAATCTCATAAAGTCAACTCTTTGGCTGGGAAAGAATGAGTTGTCACTCCCTTCTAGACTAGGCAACGACGTATCCAAATTATAGACAAGCTCATCAAAAGTAAGAAATGAGTTTGTATCGTGATTTCCCGTTGCCTCGGAAACATATCGACAAAGTCGTTTCGACCTGGCAACGAAGAGTTGGGAGAAGGTAGAATCTTGTCCATATACTTGACGGTCATATTCCATTCGATTACAGATACATACTGTCTTGCCCGTTCCACTTCTCCCCAATACCAATACAGTGCCATCCGCTTCTACCACATCTCGCTCCTCGTCAGTCAAGTGAAGTTTGGGTGACCACGAAGAGGTTGTAATATCATCTATGCTCTGATAATTGATATCATACAGCTTCAATGGTACGTTGCTAAAGACGTCAAGTAGCACCTCTTTCTTTGCCTCTCTTTGTGATGGTAGCAAGTTCTCGTTTCGTAGATCCAAAATTACAGACTCTGACAACTGTTTCTGGGCTGTTCGACTTTTGGAATCATTTCGCTGTCGAGCTGTCCGACTTTTGGAATCATCAATTAATTGCATCAGTCTTGATACCTCCTTATGTTTGGCAACGAACCAGATGACAATGTTATCTCCTTCCTCTGTCCACAAGATGCGAAACCCTGACTTCTGCTCGAGATATGTCTCATAGATGGTGGACTGAGAACCTTTAAGTCGCTTCTGGAGTATGCGACTACGTTCACCTGATCCTAGCTGTTGCATCCGCCTGACGAAGAATGATTTGTACTTTGGATCACCTTGTTTTAGGAACTTGACAACATGGCTAATAGAAGAGCAAAGAGAAGGTGTGAGACATTTACATGTCAAGCCGACAGCGATAATGTCAAGATACTCTTACCTTGTCATCTGGAAAGATAGCCAAGATACTTCACTAGTAGTGCTCCCCGCAGCCATATCCGACGGCTCCTCCGTCACTACTTCGGCACTGCTCTTCTCATCGTCAACTATAGCTTTCTCCTCAACAAAATCGTCTACTTGCAATGCCCCCTCTAAAGCTTTACTCAACTGCTCGTCTGTATCTTCAAAGTAACTATCATCGTATGTGAATTCTACTTGATTGATGTCAGATACACTCTCTCGAATGGAAGACCAATTGAGCGGCTCCTTGTTCGAGTTAATACCATTATATTGTTGGATGACATGTCTCCATACCGCAGAGAAGCGCTGAGAGTCTTCTAGTCGCTGTACAAGTATACCAGAGTAAAGCTTACGAATCATATAACCACGATAACTTGTTTGGATTGTAGTTGTTGCCTTCATTAATCTTTGATGCTTACTAATTGCTATTAGTCTGTGATAATTTTGTTGGGTAAACGATGCAATTGTTCTCCTAGCTTGTAACTCGGTGATCCATTTGGTTGATGATGTAGCCTTGGATGCCTTGGCAACGTCTAATACGGTCCTACTTTGTCCATCCATTGATTTGATATCAATTCCTTTGGTAAGGACTAGCCACTCGAGCAAATCAACACGATCATATGCTGCGCTAAGATGAGTGAGCAGAAGACCTCCTTGGTCACGACCATACAAAGGTAATGTCCCTTGTTCAATTGCTGATTGTATCTCTTGAAGTGATTCTCCCCTTTTCACGATGTTGAATGTTGCCCAATTGAGGAGTTGCTTTTCCTCTATCTTGCAAAGTTTTGGAGGAAATGGAAATGCATGACTTAAATGCGCCATAGACCGAAACCGACTTGGTAATAATTGTTGAATGTCTATGCCTATCTCAGCCATATTATCTAACCATTCTAGGCCTCTACTCTCTGTTTCTTCCTGTCCAGGTACATGTCCTAATATGTTCAATGTAAAAGCGACTGTTTTGCATAGACTCCTCATCCTCTTGTGGTGCATGAAAGGTTGCAAGTCTAGCTCTTCCATAATGTTCTGAAAGACGTCAAAAAATATTCCACCGCAAGTGCCAGTACAACTTTCCCACAATACCTCCAATACAAAAATGATGTTGTCATTCGTATATCCCAGCTCGTTGACAAGGAAATGTAATGTTTTGAAATCTTGCTCAGCATCTTGATCAAATGTCTTACTCAAGTATCCATTAAGGACTGAACACAAAAGTGATGTACTCATTGATCGATGAAGATTCTCATCTTTCTCGGATGAGTCACTTGAGCTACCCTTTAAATCATCAATTGTTTCATTACTGAAATCAAGATCCCTAGGAACACCAAACTGAGATACCAATTGGACCATATCACGATATCGTAATGCTTCTCCGGCCCCACACATTGCTGCCCTATAGCGGTCATTCAGGGGTGAGAGCAGCTCATTGCTCTTTACACAAATATCCACAATTTTAGAATGACCAAAGAATGATGCCAATCTGATTACTTTGAGCTCCATCTCCAATGTCCATCCTTGTAAGTTTGTAACACAGTATTCAATAAGATCCACAAAACCTTCAATTACAAGGAAAGTGTACACCCGGGATAAGCTGGATGACTTTGTTCGAAATGGAATCTGTTTGTATAACGGGTGCTCATCGGGATATTCAACACCACCAACATAGAGTGACATATCTATCGGTTTGACGATATAATCCATGTCGAATCCTCCAAAAAAACCTTTAGCCTTATACACATACTCAGGTTCTGTGTAGCCTTGATCAATTAATACCTGTTTTACTATCTCACCAACTTGTAGTACCTCGTCCAACTCTTCAGATCGCCCGCCCCGCTTCAAGATGCTACGGACTTCTTTGTCTGCATAGCGAGCAATCATTGCTAGTATACTGGCTTGTAATAGCTTTGCCCGAACCCTGGTTAGAGGCTCACCAGATAGAGCTGTTGTGAGTAAAAGATCCACTGTTGCTGGATCAGCACATGACATGTCTTTAAGCCATTGTTTCCCTCTTGATATGTATCCAGCAAGGTCGTCACAATTGTTCGCTTCTGCAAACAAAAGGAGGTCATCATAGCTCAAAAGTACGAGTTCCACTGGCCTTTCACTTTTATTGCCAAATCTCTCAATGCCAAAGAAATCTGAGTTATCCTTGAAGTAGAGACGTGTACACAACCAGTCGACAAAATCAGCATGAGGACACTTGCTACAACATTCCCGGAGTACATCTCCAAATGAAACACCCATGTGATGTTTCTCGTCAAACAAGTAATATTTACATTCTTTCCATGACTCGGGATCAAGACACTTTGAAATGATGATAAACTGCTTCACTTTATCCACAGATGTATCATTTTCATTGACAAGAAGTTTAAGCAGCTTAATGATGTTTCTTTGTAAGACTAGTGGCTTCTCTCTCTTTGCTGCCCACTCTTTGACAAATTCATGTGGTGACTTCTTTGCATAAAACTCAGGCAACTTGCCCTTGGTATCTTTTATTTGGATGCTCAACAAATTGATTTCCCAGGTATTCATGCATCGCTTTCTAGACTCAAAGTGATACTTTAATGCCAGCAGAAAGTCGGCAAGAAAGATATGACCCTCACTAGCGGCAATATGAACAGCATAAGCATGTTGGAAAGGCTTCCGCTTTGACACTGTAGTAATAAGTGTCTGCCATTCTGGCTGGGTGTATAGCCATGCTACAATTTCAACTCGACCCATGTAGGCACTAAAGTGTAGCAAGTTCCAACCATCACAAGTATCAGATGTCGTCTCATATGTTTCACAGAGCCATTGAAGTGTCTGGAGATCGTCGTATTCTGTGTATTGATGATGAATGAGAAAGATGCACATGATGTGAGCAAGTGTACATATGATACACCGAGGCATAAAGTGATGATGAGTGAGAAAGTAAACTTACCGACCGCTACAAAGGATAAGAAGGAAGCAGTGGTCATTGACGAAGGGATACGTCCTTTCTCTAAGCACTTCAGATTCGGTGCTACCTTGGTAAATACTCTATTTGACGATGCATTAGCCTCCATCTTTACTAATCCCTTATCAACCATGAATCGTAAGACCCCACATTGACGATGGCGTATTGCTACAAGCACATCTAGACAGCTGTTAGGCCGTTGCTGTACTAGACAATCTAGTACTTCCAGGCGGCCCTCTAAATTCTTATCATCTACTAGGAGGCTGAGTCTATATTTCACCAATTCATCTTCTTCCCTTGATGCAAATGATTTCTCTTTCAAAATATCATCATTTCTGCGCTCCAAGTAAGAAATTAGGGAAGGCTGTTCCTCTTGATTATAATCATACTGCAATATATACCGCCGGATAGAGTCAAGATAAGAGAGTCGTCCTTGATAATCCTTTTCAGTGCATGAGTAATACTTGCGATCAGCTCCAATGAACACAGCTGTCCAAACGTCGACTCCTCGAAGAAATTCTCTATTAGAGTCTTCAAGATCTGATGTCAGCTCAGGCTGGATGAATTCCTTCCTGTCCTGCTGTGCTGATAGTGCATATTCGTTATGGAGTAGCAAGTTTTCATCTGCTTGAAAAAAGAGCTCAAATAGACCAGGATGCCCATAAACAACGAGATTAGTGAATGGATTGTCTTTAAGTTGTCTGGAACATCCTTGCCAATCAACGAAGAAACGCGTCAGCCGCTTGGCATGAATTAGAGCGTCTTCTCCTTGAAGAAGATGCATTTGTAAACGGCTACTTTCCAAAAGCTTCTTTTCTGAATCACATGAATAAATCATATTGATTGCATTGTATTGTTGATAACATGTACGAAAGGCAACAAATGAATCAAGTATACATTTCATGATGACATTGTTCGATTCTTGTACTGGTTCTTTCAATGATGACAGACTATCTTCATCAATGGCATAACAACCAAGCTCCCAAGCTAATCCGCAGTGAGGTGAAAAGGCAGCATCTAATGCTTTGGCATAACCTCTCTTCACTAGTACCATCAGCCAAGTATCATTTTTATTATTCCGGGCGTTGATTAAGTTTGCATCGCGAGTATCTGTCAAGTCTAGTATCCAATTAGGGGTAGGGTTTAATTTGCTTACTCTTCCAGCTTCTTTGATAAAACGTGTGGCATGATCTGATGAGGCAATCTTGTGAAGGAGATTATTCCCTGACTCATCTTTGATTTGAAGTGTGTTAACATTACAATCATGATGAAGCCAACAAAGTGCTTGATAGCTTGCATATTCGATTGCTTTTGATACTACCAAGTCTCGAAATAATGTAACATCAATGTTGTAATGCTTAACAAGATACATGATATGATCTCTACTACAACCCTGTTCAATAGCCTCAAATAATCTGCTCCTTGGATTAGTACCTTCTTTTGCGATGCATGCATCATTATCCTTAGTTATGTGGTATATATATTGTTTACCATCTATCTCACATGAGCATGTATATGCGGCATATTTATCCATGCCTGTGATATCAACTGACTTAACTATTCCAGATATCCAATTCCCATTACGTCGGGAGGAATCAACACCTGATGGTAATTTGCATTTGAATATTACATTATCTCCTTCATCAAATCGAAATGAAGTTTGATCCTTTTTGATGTAATAATCTTCATCTTCTGGTGCTGCACAAAATTGGGTCGGATTATTGCCAACAAATCCAACATCACATTTGTAACGAGGGACCATATCAGTTGGAGAGATTGGGAGACGACAGCCTTGATTCTTAATTTCCAATATTGGCCATTGATATATGATAATTGCGTGAGTCCACCCTTCTTGTGCATAACACAGTACTCGATCACCAACATCAAAACGAAGAGTCATATCACAAAAGTCGGGGAACACCTTGTCTCCATTGAGGGGCACTGTTACGGACCGATTATGTCCATCAATCATTGATTGTAATGGAATGATATCTAATTTGCCGTCTAGAACGCATTTTACTATTCCTCGATAGTTGTTTGGATTATCGCCCTCTCCCCACACGTCCCCTGAAACGAACCATACCCTATCACCTTCAAAGTATTGCCGAGGAACTAAAGCGGTACTACCCTGATTATTATCAACCTCTTCTAACTGCTGTTCCCTACGTTCTTGTAACTTCTCCTTCCGTGCCGCTTTATTAGTTGCACCTCCCTTCTTCTTACTTTTCTTACCCATAATATTACTTTCTAATTTCTACGTTATCTTAGATTTGGTGATTGTAACTGAAACGATATTATTGCAGTATAGATGATACTGAATGTATTTCTTGTTTTAAGTAGTTTGCATATAGAGTTCTCTTGGCACTTAGTACAATATTATTATGAGAAGTAAGTCGGATGGTACAGGTACACTGTTATAATAGTTTGTTCTGTTTTCATATATGATGAGTTGATGTTGTTATTGTATTATTGTTTTAACGTCGTAGTCAATGATACATTCGTTCTGTAGCTAGAATACCGCATTAATGATATTGCTAATGTTGTTAGTCCCCGAATTATATCACATCATGCAATAGCAACATGACATATGTAAATATACGATATGTCGTACGTATTGATTGATAAGAAAAAATGATTGCAATAGATAGTAATATCGTAGCCAACACAAAAGTACAAAGCTAGCCAATTGTTACTAGAACTTACTCACCATTGAATTATAACGCCATACGCTCCAATTAGAAGCAACAACTATTCATAATACATCCCTAACCCAACAACCTCTAACAACATGATTATAACAAAAAGTCAAGAAACAAACAAGTCAAGAAAAGGGCCAACACAAAGCAAAGATACCGAAGAGATCAGAAAATAGTCCGATTGAAATCAAGTGGCCACAGCCAATGAAATAAAGTGCATGTTTCGCATTGTCTACATTCTACATGAATAACAGGGTGATGAACACTCCCAGCATGATTGTAGGGCCATCCATCATACTTTTACAGCCCAACGTAGGCAGGTTTCTTGCCTCATATTGGGCAAAAAAATTGATTTCCTGCCAACTTTCACAGGCACTGTTTGGCCATCAAGTGGTACCTCAGAGATGTAGGCTTGCTACTATAGTGCTTGTTTGGCATTGTATACATGTATAACAGGGTGATGAACACTCCCAGCATGATTGTAGGGCCATCCATCATACTTTTACAGCCCCATGTAGGCAGGTTTCTTGCCTCAGATTTGGATTTCCTGCCGACTTTCAGGCACTGTT
>Ga0214480_101263_pt1 | contig 11135 bp, 8 predicted proteins | sample M1_20Mar14CPVII9_3_FD_165042 | JGI IMG/M metagenome (GOLD analysis project Ga0214480, IMG submission 165042) | Marine eukaryotic communities from Monterey Bay, California, United States - M1_20Mar14CPVII9sort6BwellE17 | ecosystem: Environmental > Aquatic > Marine > Unclassified | place: USA...
TTCATTCGGCCTTCATTTTGCCTTTATTTGATTGACTTTGTGACTTTGTAAGCCGCATGTACTAACAAAAGTTACTCTCATCTCTCTCGATCTTCAAAAACTGTGAAACGCGCATCTTCCAGGTGCTAAACATCAAGTAAGAGCATTCTCCTTATTTTATATAATCACGTTTATCCTCCTTCTATACCTCCTCAGTGATAGGTACTGTGTGCAAGTCCTCATCTACCATATCTATCTCGTCGTTGGTATTCTTCTTCACCAAGCGTAAATGTTCTCCAAATTCTCGCCGCAAGCTCTCATCATTGTAGCTGATGATTGAATCACGTGTATCTGACCACCTGTCAGGCCCCTTCTTCAAAATAACTGGATGCCAACTACTTTTTATAGTAGGATTTCCACCTTTATAACGAAATAATGGTAGTTTGTAGCCACACTTTCGTTTTAGTATATCATCCACGGTAGGATTCGATTTATGTGATGTCTCTCTTCTCAACCAAGCTTCACAAGTTTCGTTCCATTCAGGATCGACATTGTTGTTGTCGGGCGGGGCTTGCTGCTGCTGCTGTTGTGAACTTGGCACTTCAGGAGATGAGTTACCAGTCTTCTTGGCAGAAACTGTACTACCTTTATCCTTGGAAGTGCCGCTAGCAACTGTTGTTTTCTTGACTTGAATTGTAGTGATCTTCTCTCGGGGACGACTCTGTTTATCTTTCTGCGGTTGGAAGTCCTTCTTCTCCTTCTCATAACGAGCCTTATCATCTTCGGATTCCTTGATATATTCAGTCTTCTCCTCTTCACTTAAACCTTTCCATGCGGCACCTACCATTTGAGCCCGCTCAGCACGAGGCAAATTAGAATGAGCGTTTATATTTGCTGCAAAAAAGCACATGTATGCTATGAATTAAGGGAAGGATATGGGTTATGGATGTTGATTAAATAATTAATATAAACACATTAAACATCAATACACGAAACTTACCAGACATAGCTCGTTTGGGTGCTTCTGGGTCCTTCTTCGCTCTGGGTAAATCGACAACTCCATCGTATACCAGTGGTGGTGGGACATATTCACTCACACTCGGACCCGACTCGGTGATAAGATTAAAATCTAACGCCTGTTGCATGGCCTGATCAACATTATAATATAGTACATGTTCTTGTTGCTGTTTGATGCGTTCGTATATTTCTTTTCTTGTAGCTCCACCACCTTCATTAATACTTGCAATGACGTGTAGAATATATCCATTGTAACTAATACTTTCTCCAATAACAGATCCAACTCCAACATTTGCAACATGAGCACCTTCAGCTACTTTAAATTTAGATCCACTGTTATCTAACAACGCACCATGTAGTCCCCCTACAAACCTTCTAGGATCCGTGTCATTTTGTGTTTCGTTCTCATTCTTAGTCTCATTACTACAACCAGCACAAAGTTTTCCATACAGCAATGCTGGGTGTTCCTTTACTCCTAGTTTTGTGCAGCCTAATCTCATACAAAGTTGCTTAGAAAATTTATCCTTTTCAAGTTTTGTCTTTGTAAGAAATGGGAGAGCATTTTCATCCTCTAAAAGAATATGATATATCATGTGTCAGCATAATAGTGATAAAATACTTTTGAATACAAAATAAACTCACCAACTGCAGGACCACTAGTGGGAGGTCTTTTATTGCATGGTGTTTTAATACCTATATAAAATGTTGTGATATTATTATATGTTAGGATTATAATTTATGTGTGTCATAGATGATGAAATGAATGATATACATTACTGCAATAAACATAGTTTACTCACTAAGATGAATTTTCAATCTAGCCTCTGTAGGGAATGGCTTCTTACATTTTGGACAAATGTTTGCTTCTTTGGTTTTACTTCTAGATGCCTTTGGTGGCTCTTGCTCCTCCATTGGACATTCGGATTTGGATTTGTTGTCATCATCTTTTTGCGGCACTGACTCTTCTGAGTATAGTTGGGGTTTAATTCGTTTTCGTTTGCCGGTTACTATTAAACCATCACTGCTATTGGTGGTATTTCTAACCCGTGATTTAGTAGGCATGATTACTACTATTAGTTGGCTACTAATTCTCAACTATTGGCGGCAAATAATTTATGAGGTACTAGGTAACTATCTATTTATGGTGGTATCCTTTCAGCGCACAAATCCGCAAATCCCCTCTTGACAACATATTCAACGCCGCCATCTCGACGCTACCTCTCCGACTGATGCCCCCAACGCGCCGCGTCGTATTGGTATGAAAGTCTACACTCACAATTCTAACAGTGTGGTTTGTGTAGCTTTTAAATATATATATATATACAATGGATGAAACCAAAACACCAACTCTGCAAGAAGCAGCCAATCCTCCTCCGGGAGAAGCTGCTGTTACTCTTAATAGTGAGGAGATAGTATATGATGATACACCAGCCGCCACTGATAGTAATACAGGTACTGCCGCCAGCTCTACTAATCAACAAATTGATGGGAAACCCATATTATCAGAGAAGACACCACACAAACAACAAGCTGATGCATTGCAACAATATCAATTTGATACTACTGGTGAAACACCAACTGCATATCAGCCAGGAGATAAAAGACGCTTGAGCTTACAACCGGCACCGCAAAAGCACAATGAAGAAGAGTCACCGTCAAAGAAGAGGAGAGCCGATGATCTCGGGGATAAGCCGATGGAGGAGTCTAATCGTCTCACAAATTTAGAGATGGATGAAGCTAACAATGAACAACAACAACAACAACAACAACCCCCGGAACAACAACTGCGTGATACCGGACCTACAGAAGATGTATCCTTTGAACTTGCCTATATCGTTTGCCTACCTTTGTACAGAGACGGTATTGGGTTTACAGTGAAAGGTAATAAGGTTGATTTGATTAATACAAGTGCTCTGCATCATGACAGATTGAGACAAGGTGATGAGATAGTATCAGTAGGAGAAGAAGAGATACCATCTAACATTGGTACAGTTGATTGTACTAGTATTTTAACAAGTGCAGTCGAGCAAGTGTTATCTGATACATTTATATCAAAATCAACTGAGGAGCGTGTCTTATATATAACATTCAAGCGTAACAATGTCAAGACATTTCAAGTAACTACTGACAATGGTTCAAATGATACCATCCGTCATGACTTCAGTCAAGTACCCTTCACTAAGCCGCTTACTAATGATCACAAGGGTGTGTATGTCAGTGTATCAGATATTACAGATGAAGAGCGAGAAGAAATCAGCAAAGCTACTGGTCTTCCACAAATATCTCATTGGGTGAACTATAGTCATATTGGTCAAACTGGAAATGCAAAGAAACGAAATAGTAATAGATTGACAGAAACTGATGGTATGGAGTATGATACTCTCATGATTGAAGCAGATGATAGAGAGCAACTTGAACTACTTTGGTTGTTTGTTATGAGTAAGGCAGGCCACCGGCGACATACCCGTGATGTCTTTCACCTTACTGCAGAAGATATGCTGTTCATGCATGAAGCGTCGGCCTACCTCAAGAAGAATAATATCCTCCGTATCAAGATCAAGGATACTTGGACAGCGGAAGAGGAGAGATCAGATTTGGAACCTGGCAATGATATTATATCTATTGATTACCACCACTTCCACAATACAAAATTGTTTGACGAATGGTATGTTGATAATGGATATGGATATGGCCCACAGAAGAAACCAAAGAAGAGTCATGATAAGTCAGTTATGAAAAAACTTGTTTATAATGGATTGTTCCATGTGAACTTCGCTAAGTTGTGTAAGTTTAGAGATGAGAATGGGAGGGAACCTAACCCATCCCGTGATGGCAGAATTGGAACATGGTGTCAATCTAAAAGGAATATCAAAGCGTGTCGTCAAATCTTTGATGAATGGGGGTTCAGAGTATCAGGGCAACAGGAAAGGGATGTAAATGAATATATCCAACAAATCACAGAGTTTAGGGAGGCATTTGACCGGTTGCCAGGGAGAACAGTAGGCAGTAGTGAGTATGAACTCTTTTTAGCAAAGAAGCTTGAATATTTGGGATCAAAGGAAGTAAGTAAACAACACAAAGAAGTTTCTCGCAAACTTGGCTTGATTGGAGAGGCTACCGGTATATCAAAAGAGGCTGCCGGTATATTAAATCACAATAAAGCATGGAATACAAGGTATCAAGAGTTGACCATGTTCTTAGCTTGTAATAAAGTTTGGCCAGTCTACGGAGAACGCGACTCAAAAGAGACTACTTTAGCACGTTGGTGCACCACACAGAGAAGAAGGCTTGATAAAGGAGAGATGAAAGATGAGGAGAGGGAAAAGCTCTCAAAGAACTTCATCTGGGATAAAGAAGAACAGGCGTGGAACGAAGCGCTAGCCGAGCTCAAGCGATATAAAGAAGAACATGGTGACTGCAAGGTCACGGGAAAGTCTACAATTAGAATCGGCAAATCCGAAAGAAAACTTGGTCCTTTTGTAAAAAGACAACGCAGGGAATACAAGAAATATGATAATGGCGAGAAGAGCTATTTGACTGAAGATCGTATTAATAAGTTGAATGATATTGGATTTGACTTAAACCCTTCAAGAGCACAAGATAAAAGCAATGGCAATAAGAAGAGGAAAGCGAGCAATAGTAACAAGAATGCAGCGAGCAATAACAATAGTAACAAGAAAGCAGCGAGTAAGAAAAGGAAAGCGAGTAGTAACAACAAAAGCGACAAGAAAAAGAAAGCGAGAAGAGCTAAGTAGAATATAAATGGTAAGAGATAATTCATTGATCCATGCACTCCTCCTCCTCCTCCTCCTCCTCTCCCATTCGAACAGTATACACTGTCCAGGACGGTGAAGGATTAAGATACTCACACTCTTACCTTAAGGCTACAATGAGGAAGGGTGATGTAACTCGTATCACCAACTGGCGCCGAACAGGAATGGACCTACTAATCACAGTTCTTGATATCAGGACGGATGTCATCCCGGGCTATGCTGATATCGAGGTCACCTTTGGCCCGCAAGACACACCCAACCCTACAAGGATGTTGACGAGCTTTCCAACGCGCAATGTAAGTTGATTTGCATGTATTGTGTAAGCATGTGCTTGCTCTTATCATACAACTGACGTATCTATGTGCTTCTTTAGCCAACATTGAGCCCAACAAATCCTAAACCATCATCATCTCCAAGCCAATCGCCTTCTCATAGGCCGTCGTCGTCTCCAAGCAAGCTTCCTTCGTCTAGTCCAACTAATCCTAAGCCCTCAATGCCCCCTAGCCGATCTCCATCTGAATCACCGAACATGGACCCATGTGGAAACAACTTGTGTGAGCCAGACCTAGGAGAAAGTCCAGATACATGCCCGTCAGATTGTCAGCAATTTACTTTCAAGACAAAGACAAACAACAACAGCAATAACGCTGGGGGTATCATGTTGACTCTTAAAGCGGCCGGAGACTCAACTTCAGAAACTGCTAGAACTAGTAGAGAACCAATATGTGTTACCAGCTTGACTGCTTTTGGGAAGAAAGATGCAGATGGTGTACAAGTCCGAGTATATACAAGAGTCGGAAGTTATATTGGCTTTGAAGAAGACGACTCTGATTGGTTGATTGTGTACAACAGACAAATTACAACCGAGAAGGGCATTGCAACACAGCTAGAATTTGACCAGTCGGTATGCATTATGCCTGGAGACGAACACTCTTTCTACATCTATAGCAAGAAAGGACTTCTTTTTCCAAAAGGAAATGGAAACAATAAACAAGTGCCTTATGATACTGATAATAAGCTCATGATCATGGAAGGGATTGCAACCAAGAAGGAATTTGATCAAGTCACTGCGGACTCATATTATAACGGTGAAGTAAAGTATTTCTCTTCTAGCAGTACATCACCTGCTCCTGGTGATACTGGCGGTGGCAAAGAGCCACCTTCAGCACCTTCGCCAATCACGATCAGCCCTTCCAATTCGCCCGCTCAACCACCTCTTGGACTGTTACATTTTATAACAAATGCAATTACAGATGCCAACTCCAGAGGAGTAATGTTTAATCTGTCGGCACTACAACAAGATGTGCATATAACATCGTTTGATATCAGAGTAAAGAAAGATAGTAATGCACAAGTCATGGTATACACACGAAGTGGAGACTACACAGGCTCCGAGTATAGTAATGAAGACTGGGAGTTAATATTTGATGCTTCTGTTCAAGCCGTGAAGGGAGAACTGACCAATATTGGGCAGCTTAGCCGCGATATCTTGATTACTGCAGGTCAACAACAGTCGTTTTACATATACGCTAAGAAGGGTATCTTGTATGAAGGGGGCAAGAATCAGGGTGATACATTTGCATCCGATGGCAAGGTGGCTATTCAAGAAGGTATAGCTTTGAAGAAGGAGTTCCAGCAAATGGTTGGTGACTCAAAGTTTAGTGGAGGAATATATTATTACTAGTTGTTGCAAGTGAGCTGCCAATATGCATTCGCTATTTATTGTTTCGCTGAGTCTTTAGATACTCAAGCTATAGCCCGTGAATGTGTATTTGTCAACTAGATAAGAGGACTAGAAAGACTTAGAGGATTTATTGTTGACTGTAATTAGATTGATATCCATTTATCTTATTGTTTTCTTTTTACATCTTATTCACTTCCTACAGAAGTTATGTACATACGAGGCCTTCCACAACAATATACAGAACAAAATTTGTCACGAAAAGCCTCGGAGCATCTAACGTCCCAGATCTAACTTTAGAATGAGAAGATGTTCTCCTCTTTATGACTCAAGGCCTTCAAGTTGGGAGTACAACCACGCTCAAGCATGATGGGAGGACCGCACATTAAGTTGTAACAGTTATCTCCAGCGGGGTAAAGAACCTCCTCGAATAAGTCCTTACCGACGAATCCAGTAGAATGTCCAGATGCCTCCCATCCCTCAGGTGCTCCATCTGATAGGATGTAATGTGCCTTGAATCGATCGGGATACTTCTCAGCCCACTCATCTAATGTCGAACGACAAAGTAAATCACCCTCAATACGAGCACCAAATATAAGAGAAATCTTGGTGGCATCATCATCATGTCGCAAAATCTCAGCCTCAATTTGCATCACTGGTGTGATACCTGTACCTCCGGCAATCATATTGAAGTGTGTAGCATAGCACTCCTCGTGCTCCTTGAGGAATTTGCCATTACCATGATAGTCGAATTCACCAACTGGCCCACGCATGTCAATGGTATCACCAATCTCTAGTTTCTCAACATATTGAGACATCTTACCTCCGAGGGGGAATCGTTCACAGGGAGGATATGCCTTGATAACAAACTTGACACAGCCAACATCATGATCAGATGTGATGGGTGTGTATCTTCTCATTACCATCTCTCCATTAATCTCAGCAGAGAGGAAGATATGCTTACCAGTAGGTAAGCCCAAGACATGTTCAGGACTTTGTAATGCAAAGTCGAGCTCAAAGGAATCACGCGACAGCACAGTCTTCTTCTGTAATTTAAAGGCCTGCTTGTGCTTGGGGTCTAATGCCATGGGACGTCCTGTCTTGGGGCAGATGCGTTCCTCGACTGTATCCGTCTTGCCAACACTATCAGGGTCCAAATCACCAATGTAGAACTTGTCAAGCATCTTGGTAGCCTTGGTAGAATGGATGGCAACAAAGTCTTCAGTGGAATCTTCACCTGCATTGATCAGGATAGAATCTGCACCACCTGGATGTAGATCAAGGTACTCAGTACAATCATATACCTTGTTATTCACAACTATCCATACATCCTCTTCCTTGTTATGCTTGTTAACCTCAGCCATGCTAATAAGCTTGGATCCACTTGACTTGGCAGCGGCAGGTGCAGTCTTGACCTCCTCGGGCGCATCTTGACCTTGATCTAACAATCTACCAAAGCCAGCACTATCAGGCTTCTCGGCCAACTTGGTCATCCACCCACCACTCTGCTGTCCAGGTCTTGTGGGATGCTCGAATCGGAAGACGTGTTTGTTCCCAATCTGATCAAGATGGACCTTGATACGGAAGACTTGGTTATTACCCATACCCATTAAATTCCAAGTTGGGCTGTTGGGTTGACAATTATTCGATTCATCCCATGCACGGCACCAAATTTCCTTACACCCTACCAAGTCGGCAACAGGCAAGTCATACGTCCACCATATCCAACACCAGTACATACCATGATCGGTAGGCTTTTCAATCTGATTGATCTTACATACCTGCCAATGCTTACCACCATCAGTCGTAATCTCAACACGTGTGATACGACGTCCACCACCAGTGTAGGAATATCCACCAACCTCATAGGTATCACCAATCTTGGATGCTAAATCAATCGTTTCATCATGATCAGGAGCTGTCATGGCCGAGTTGATATTGAGTTCATTGAAGATGTACTCAGGCTTGTACCACCAACCACCAGTTAAACTCTCCTCGGCGGTAATGTGTGGAGGAAGGATACGATTATCATGGTAGTGATAATGGTTCTTAGTTTCATGCTCAAGGACGTTGATATCAGTTAACCACTTGATCATGCGTCCACCGATATATCCTGGAATGATAAGACGAACGGGGAAGCCGTGATCAGGTTGGAGCTTCTCCCCATTGGCCTCGTATGCGATGAGGATATCATAGGCTGGGTTCATTGCACGAGACAATGGTACAGATGTACCATACTTAACAAGTTTACCCCATGGTTCATCCTTGAACGGTCCTGGACCAACCTTGTTTGGTAAATCTTCATGACCAATGAACTCAACATGCTTATTGGCCATATTCTTCTCGGTAATACCGGCAGCCAAGAGCAAATCACGAAGAAGGACACCCTTCCATACATTCGTACTCACACCACCGGCACCCCAGTTGAACCCAATAGTCTGACGTATCATATTCTGTTCCTTACGACGATTACCCGCACAGACTAATGTGACCGGCAATTCACGAGCGGGCATGGCTACCAAGTCATCCATACTCAAATCCAACTTTTTAGGCGTCAAATCACCTCCCACACGTACACGATGTTCATCCCACTTTAAATTAGGACAGGCACCGTGATTACGAACATAATGCAAGCATGTAGGTGTGATGAACTTAAACTTTTGATGAACACTAAGCGGTGGCTCGACATTGAATGGATGACGTCCCGTTAATCGAACTAACTTGCCATCACGTGGTATCCACTCGTCAGGCGTACCGACATCACGATGATCGGGATAGGAACTTAAATCCCACATTGTTTCAGCTTTTGCAACAATGTAGGGTGAGGGGGTACGGCCGTCTTTATGTGTCATGGGTACTGGAATTGAGGAGGGGTATGGACCGTACAGCTCAGCACATGATTCATCATCTTTCACTGGCTGAGCTTGTGACTGTAAATCGGTTATTGATACAGATGGTTTGATTAATGTTGTTAGATCGACTGATGATTCAGATGCTACTCCATTTGTGCGTACGAGAACCATGTTTATATTGTATGTATATTGTTTGTGATTGCAATGATGTGTGATAGATGTTTGTATGAGAGAAGATGTTCTGATATATCGATTGCAAAGAGATATTTGTTTATCCAAATGTAGTATATTGATCAGAACTGAGAATTATGAGACTAATACAAGTAGGAATGCATGATGATGTGTTACTAGCCTCCGAGCCTCCGTTCCATATCTTCATGAGGATCGATTGGCAATGCGCATATGATGCTGGAAAAAAATAAAGAAGGTTTTTTATCTTCTGGAAGCACGGAAGACTGGAAGATACCGGATACCGACGTATAGTACCGACCATGGATACACCTACCTTTTCTCTAGGTTAAAACAAAAACTTACCCAAACTAAATTTCTCAATAACCCTCTAACTCTTCATACATTACTACTCCACCGCTAGCTCTCGATACGCCTAAATATACAGCAAAGAGGTGTTATATATTGCTAGTGACAGTCTGTGCAAAAAATATATAGTATAATTTCAATTTGCAACAAAAGAGAGAAAAAACAACAAATATTGCGGTACCAACTGTCAACTCCACATTTGCAATATAAACCAATACAAATAAAACAATATGTCAATGAATATCTTTCGATTATGTGGGGATATGACCCACGTATTCTCAATCATCGTACTACTCCTACGTTTACGTGTTGCCAAAAATGCCTCGGGTATTTCATTGCGTACACATGAATTATTTTTATTAGTCTTCCTAACCCGATACACTGACTTATTCACGACATATTATAGTTTATATAATTCAGTTATGAAAGTATTATACATTGCCAGTACAGCTAGTATCGTATATGCCATCCGTGCCCAGGAACCAATCTGTTCAAGTTATGATAAAACTCAGGACACTTTCCGTCATTTGGAATTTGCTATATTACCCTGTGGTGTATTGGCGTTAATGACACATTTAATTACCGGTGAAGGTTCTGGATTAGATCTATTTCGTAATGTACAAGAATTATTATGGATGTTTAGTATTTATTTGGAAAGTGTGGCAATTTTACCACAATTAATTGTGTTACAACGATTTAGGGAGGTGGAGAATTTGACTGGTAATTATATCTTCTTCATGGGTGCCTATCGTGCGTTGTATATTGTGAATTGGATATACAGGGCATATTATTAACCGGGATATCGTCATCATTATGTTGTATACTTTTGTGGGGTGTTACAAACGGCATTGTATGTGGACTTTTTCTACTATTATGTTATGAGTAAGAGGCGAGGTGGACGATTTAGTTTACCAACACAAGGCTAAAAGAGAAATACTAGTTGGGTCTATTTTGAGGACTGAGGACTTGGTGTCAGGAATGAAGGTGTTGTGCTCACTACAGAGTGCGAGCCTTTTGGATGAGCAAAATAAACAAATACATATTAGCATGTGGAAGCAGTATGAATAGAAATAGTTTATGATGGAGGGAAAATATGGGGGAAAGTGAGGGTATTAGTAGTTTATGTATGTGTCTGGTGGATGGATGATGGTGGAGTGTATGTATTAGTACAGTCACTTCAGAGATGTAGATCTAATAAGTTGACAACTTTGAGACATAATTTACATCTATGTACAAAACTAATATATGAAACATTTTAGAAACTCTGATTGATTGTTCGCAATTTGCTCCTCGAGA
>Ga0214480_101264_pt1 | contig 11135 bp, 8 predicted proteins | sample M1_20Mar14CPVII9_3_FD_165042 | JGI IMG/M metagenome (GOLD analysis project Ga0214480, IMG submission 165042) | Marine eukaryotic communities from Monterey Bay, California, United States - M1_20Mar14CPVII9sort6BwellE17 | ecosystem: Environmental > Aquatic > Marine > Unclassified | place: USA...
ATTGATTTTCAGTCTATTATTGTGGGGGGGGAGATCGGAGATAGTGAGATTCGAAGGCTCTCTAGAGAGAGAGCAAACATCTTCGGCGATTGTTGATGTGTTGAAGCAGTTCAGATTGGTAGTCGCGGCAATCACCAAAGGATCAGGAAATTGCAATAATTTCCAATATTATATATAAGGAGGAGTTTAGATAATGGCGGCACAAAACAACAACGACAGGAGATGTATCATATTCCTGGACATTGACGGTGTATTAAATACAACAAAACATAATACTCAAATACATTTGCAAACACAACAACTAAAACAACTTAAACACATCATTGAAAATACAGATGCATTAATAGTATTAACAACATTCTGGCGTCACTTCCATGAATACATAACATATGTATTACATAGAAATGGTATTGATGTTGGTAGAAACATGTTACCTCTACCAATGGGAACGACTAACGGAAAACAAAATACAAGAAAGTTTTTACATCATCATCAGATAAAGCAGCAAAAGAATGGATATCATCTCAATGATATAGAAGAGCAAAAAGTTAGTGCTAGCATGATTGGAAGATCTGCAGATGATGAGAGTGAATACACATCACGAGCTGATGAGATTGAAGGTTGGCTTAAAACATATGGAGAAAGATATCTAGGAGGTAGTGAACATGATGCTGACAGAGGAGCAGCAGATAGTAATGACAATACAAAAGAAGAATATGCATTTCATTCAACGAATTGGAAGTATGTTATACTCGACGATAGACCGTCGATACTCCTCTCCATAGTAGATTTGTACATACGAAGACAGAAATGGGCTTGACGGAAGAAGATGCTGAGAACGCTATTCGATTGTTGAAATTTGGACCATCCTACTGAATGTGAATAATAAGAAACAACTTATTATTATTCGTCTTTTCTATTTGCTCCTGACAGTAACCAAGATAGCCATCTAACTCCACCATAGCTCTTCTTTTCATCACTTATATCACTATCATCATTCACTGAACTATACGTGTCGTTCTTGCCAGTGCTAGCAGAAAGTAAAGTATTATTATCGGCAGTACTATTAGACAAGGTTTCTTTCTTCTTGGAAGTAGTAAGCATGTCCTTTATAATCTGCACTCCTTCCTTAGTCAATGTCGTTGTACATGCATAAACGCCCACTGCTGCTAATCCCCACCACCATAGCCATCTAGTTGCCTTGTGTACTCCCTCAGATACTTGTGTTGTTACATTCGATGCTGTTCGAGTTGCAGATTCCGTGGCAATTTGTGTAGCTGATTGAAGTAATTGATCTTTACTGGGTAGAGAATCTAATATCTTGTTGGGTGGTATATCAACTTTCTTTGTAGATTCTATTGTTGTTGTTGTTTCTGACAGCACTTGATTCTTCTTTGTTGCAAATGGAAGTATTCTTTTATTTATTTCATTCTTTAATCTATTTTTTGTAGCTTGTGTTGCCTCTGATATGTTTTGTTTTATATGCTCACCAGTCTTCTTTGCAGTATCTTTAGTAGATTGTTTCATATTCTCACCAAGCTCAGTTATAGATCTATGTGCCTCCCATGCATATTGTTCTCCTGCTTTCTTAGCATTAACTTTTGCGATTGTTGCTTTCTTTGATACTATATTGGTTGTATCTGTCGCAGCTTGTTTAACGGATTGTGTAGCTGTTTTTGTTGCTTCGGATAGAATAGGACTAACAGTTGACTTTATTGAAGTATATAGTTGTTGTATATTCGATTTATTATCCCTAGTTGAGAGTGAAGAAGATGATGATGCACCGTCTTGTGTAACATTTTTTCGGTTGTTTGGTGTTTTGGTTTTGGAAGATGAGAAGTATCTATTGCAATATATGGATGTTCTCAAAGAACTACTCCTCCTATGAGTATGATATTGAACAACCCTCTTAACAGCTATGTTACGCATCTGAGTGCATATCATATTAGAGATTAGAAGTACAACACAATGATCAATAGTACGATAATTGATAATGCCCATGAAATGTGCTAGCAATCACTGGCACACTACCAATTGAAAGATTATCAATAAGGAAGTTAGATCAGAATATCATCGAAAGCATATGGTATTAGTACATAAACTGATAAAGAAGTTGTAGGATTAACATCTGCCTTTGGATTATTCGTGCTCAAGTAATAATAGCATGTTGCTTACTCACTTTCTCATTTCACATTTCTCTGATTTCAGATTTCCACCGAAGAAGATTTAGACGAATGATAGAGGGAGATGATATAAGAGATTGCAATTAATATTCAAGCCACAAGTGTGTATTGCCTAGTGTAGATATTGATATATATGGCACCTACTGCTTGATATTGTAGGGTGGTTGATAATTATCTTTGACAGGCATAAATTCACACTTCACAACACAAAAAATGATGGTGAATGAAGACATAACAATAACAATAAAACATGGAAAGCAGAGGTATAGTACAACGATTCAACCCAGATCTTCGGGGCATAGTTTGAAAGTACAAGTAGAATCATTAACCGGTGTGCCAATACATAGACAAAAGTTGTTATGTAAAAATGCATGGAAAGGGCAATTAAAGGATAACGATACTATTCAACCAAATGGCAAGAGTTCTATAGTGATATCATTGATTGGTAATGCAGATGTCCTCGTAGAAAAGCCAATAGAAGAACGACCAATTTTCTCTGAAGATTTAACACCGGAGGAGCTTTGGAAAGCTACAAGACCACAACATATGGATACAAAAGAAGAAGATATTGTTGATATAATTGCATTGCAAAAGGAGGTTGGATTTGAAAGAGATGACGGGAAGGCAGGAATGTACCAATACAATAGACTTGTTAGTGGATTGCCACAGCATCAGATTAATGACATGCTAGTATGTAGAAAGAAACAATCAGATACAAGCAATACCAATGAAGTAGATGATACAGCAGCAAACAACAAAACAGATGAACTTACCGGTGAAGTAGCCATGACAATGGGAATGGAACTTCGTAAGGGATATGTCAATTCATTAGCAGTTCTTCCAAATGGTACAATTGTGTCTGGGTTAGATGATGGACATGTCCAGCTGTGGCGTCGAGGAGAGCTAGTAAAAGATTTGAAGCATCCATCTGCAAAAGTTGAACACGTCCTTGTATTTGCATCATCATCTACAAATCATAATGCTCCTTCTTTTGTCACCGCTGGTGATGGATGTATATGCATGTGGTCGGTTGATGGTCAACAGCTTACACGATTTGGTTCCTATCCCGGTACATCACCATCGTCAATAGCAATCGGAAGAATAAGTAATGGGCAAGGAGGATATATAACATATCTAGCATGCTCCTCAAAGATTACAAGGCAAATTGATCCACATAAATTCAGGCTAGTACCTCAAAATGAAGCAGAGAGACAGCGTAGGCGAGCTGCTGAAGCACAAGAGCAAATGATACAAGATGAATTGAACTCGGTATCAAAGAATATCAGAGTCTTCTTCTACAATGAAGATGATCAGAGCAATAGTACTGCAGTTAGACAAGATGTCATCACACCAGATTCTACTGAAGACTCGGCACCAATTACTAACCTTTTAGATATGAATGGTCGTTTGGTATGTGGAGATGCTAATGGAGGTATTCGAATACATGAATGGGTAACCGAATCAAATAGCAATAGGAGACAGATTGCCCATATGCAATTTAGAGGATCTAGTATTGCTTGCTTAGCAATGGTACAAGAGAATCAGTTGGCCGTATCGATTCAACCAAGAGAAGACACAGGCATGCTACCATCTGCAACTCCTCTTCAAACAACTAGACCACGGGGTGTATTCATATTAGATACAAAACAAGCTACTGTTAAAGCGGGACTGGATGCTCATAAAGATATTGTACAGTGTATATGTCCGTTGCCGAATGGCGGAATAATAACAGCTGGCGGGAGAATGGACGCTACTTGTCGATTCTGGAACTCGGTGGATATATCAAATGCAATACAAGCTACTACTGACGAGTCTAATGAAGAGGAAGTGAAAGTACTGATAGATGCACCAGTATTGAAAGAGCCTGGATATGTCTTTGATTTGAAGGTTCTACCGGATTCAAATGGATCCAATGTTTATGGTATTGCCGCGGCTCGATATAATGTGATCAAAATTGTAATCTAAAGAGAGAGTTTGTTGATTATTTACTTTACATTTACATAGAGTAAAGCCTTACTATTCTCGTATAGCCTTTACCGACCACTTAGTATGAAGATAATAAAGCAAAGTATGTGCCGTGAATTATATAAAGAGCCGACCTTCATATCATCAAGCCCCCGCCCCCCTCACCTTGTCTTCCATCACTTCTCGCGAAGAAGTTAATCTTACCTGGGGTTCTTACCCTACTTATGAGAAAAGTAAGCACTGTCATTGGTCCTACATATTGCAGCTGCTACAACGAGACGGAGGCGGATATATTCAGTATTATACCAATCAAATATTGTGTTAATATTATATATTGAGTAGTAGAGATTTCGAGTATAATATGAAAGTCAGATAACAAAATCTAGAGTATACTTTTAACCCTATCGAACATTGTGAGAAGGCAAATCGATATTGCTGGTCGGGATTGATACTATTATACCTATATCATATACAATGAATAAGTCTAGTTTCAAATCCCGAAATAATGCAGGTAATATGCAGCGTTCGAATATCGGTACAGTTGGTATGATGAGACAGCAACATTCACAACAAAATAATAATATGCAACAGCAAAGTAATATGAACCAACAACATACCAATATGCAGCAAATGAACCAACAGCAATATAATCAGCAGCAGTATTATCAACAACAGCAATTAGCTCAGCATCATCAACAACAGCAACAGCAGCAGTATAACTCACAGCAACATGGAGGGCCACAGCAGGGTTCAGTTGGTATGCAGCATAGAGGCGGAGTTGGTATGCAACATCCACACCAGCAACAAATGGGCGGTGGTCAACAAGGAGGGATGCAGCAGCAGCAAATGAATAATGGACAGCAGCAGAATGTAGTACAGCAGTTAAATCAGAAGAATCATAGATTGGCAAAAGAGTTGGTACGTTTACTTTTTTTTAATGTTTCGTTGTGCTTTTGTTATGAGAGTTTGTTATGGTATAAAGGGGTATCAAACAAGGAGTATTTAAACAGATGGATAGATGGATTTAATATTGACTTTTATATTGTGTTTGTGGATATTTTGGGTTGGTTGGGGTGTAATGTTGTTTGTTAGGAGGTATAGTTCAGAGAAGGTCAAATCTCTCAACAGTTTGCTTTCCCAATTTGCTCTCCTTTTCATTCATTCCTTAAATCTCTCTTTCATCACTACAAAACAGAGTGATCTACGAGTACGGCACCGTGAAGAAACAAAGGTAGTATCTCGATTAACAATGGAAAATATGAATCTAGCATCTCGATGTCGTGAGGCCATATCCCAAGTTGCCGCATTGAAAAAGGAAGTATTGGTATATCAAAAGAAACAAAGCGAGTGGAGTACATTACAAAAGGAGGTTATGGCATTGAGGAAACAGATTGATAAGAATAGTGGAAGTAAGAAGGATAAGGAATTAAGTAGTACAAATGCAGGAAGTCCTGGTAGTAGTTTAAGTATGAATGGTCATCATAAGAAACAGCCAAGTGGAAGTGGAAGTAGTGGAATTGGAGTCGGGAATACATCTAATAATAATTTGGAGAATAATAATGCCGATAGAAGTGATAGTCCTGCCACGGATTTAGATCGGATAATGTCACGACAATTTAGAAAAACGTCATCAGACAAGAATAGTGGATCTAATAAATTATCAACCAAGGGGGATAAGGGTACGGCAGGGAGTAAGGCAACTTCTCCCACGGCGACAAGTAAATCAACGAATAAACTTGCATCTGCCAATACCAAAATTCCCATTAGTGTTACATCCTCCAAATCAAAGACGACAACTTCTTCTTCAGCCGCTGCAGCAGCTTCTTCTTCTCAAAAGGATGATGAATTTGATGCAGATATTGATATGGTAGATTTCTTTGCCAAGTCACAATTATTAAACTCATCTTCTCCTGATACTACATCATCATCTTCGGCGGATACATCGCCCTCTACGCGGTTAGGCGGTCGTAAGACATATAGTGCACGCAAGCCCAAGAGTACTGATGATCACATGCCAAGTGATGTCGTCGTTTCACCAAACGGTAGCTCACCCAAGGGAGTCGGGAAGAAGAAATCACCAGTATCAGATAACTTACTAAGTAGTTTAGACGCCTTCGAGGCATCATTCGCGAGTGCATTCCCCGAAACATCATTTTCGATAACGAGTAATATAACAACTCCATCGGCAAGTAACCGACCGAGTATGGATATGTCATTTGACGTTCCCGAGTTTGATCCATTCTTCAAAAGTCCAAATACTTCACATCATACACGAGATTCATCATTGAATAGTAATAGTATTGGTAGCAAGAGCAGTGGTGTAAATGGCAGTACATCTAATAAAAGTAGTAGTAGTGCTAGCAGTCCAAAGATTCAAGATTTATTTCCAGAATCGGCAATGAACTTTAAATCGAGTACTAGTCCAAAGTTGGATGTTGCATTTAATCCAGCAACGAGTGGTGCCAACATGGGATTTACACCAATAGAAAAGAAAGGTGGTGGTGGAGGAGGAAGCTCGTCGGCAACAAAGCCGAAAAAGTTAGATGCTGCCTTCTCATCAGCCAAGAAGGATAGCAATATGCCATTATCACCACAAACAATGAGTGCCGAGATTGAACAGTTAGATGCTATTGCCAACCTTACAACTAGTCAGAATGAAAATTCTACTGGCAGTAGCTCAGGCGGTGGAGCAGCAACAATAGTAGCAGCAAAGACTAATCTCCGAGCAGTTAGAAAAGTTAAACAACCAGTAAGCTATGCAGAACCCTCCACCAAATCTAAATTACGGAGAGGAGATGTCTTATTCCCAAAAGTTGATGTTAGTGAGAAGAATAAAATGAGTACAGGTGGGATAAAATCAACAGGTAGTACTAGCCCTACCACCGACCTAGATAGAATAATGGGGCAAATAACCTCTACTTCACCGCCGCCGCCGCCGCCAGATGGTCAATAATATTATGATAAACATGTGGAATGTGTATCTCGTCTTGCTAAATAATTGAACGTTGGTGGTAATGGAGGTTGAGGCCAAAACTATATGTCAGTGCTTTGATATCAATAGAGTGGGATATCATAATAGAGCACTATAATAAAACAATAGAGTCGTGTTATTTGGTTTGTATCGCCTTACATTGTACTAGTCACTAGCCTACCTTAGATGTAATGAGAAGTTCAAAGTAATACCTACTATGCTGTCATCCAGCTGAAGATGAAGTGAAGAAAGTATATTTGTAGCTCACCTATGATATGCAATCTCTATCTTATGTACCTACAAAACTAACACTGAAAGATTCTTCATTCACTTCTTCACATTGATCCTGGAGCTTCTCTTGAATGTGGAATTGAAGGAAAATATTGTAGATGATTTATCCGTATCAGCAGTGCTTAATGTGGCACTATTGGCAGTCTTTCGCTTCGAGCACTTCAAATACGAGTGCTGTTGAGAGAGCTGTAATGCTTTTGCATGATATCCGACATCTTGATATAACCAGAATGAAGAGGTGATACATTCTTTTGCTGCTGCTTCATCATTTTGTGTCATCAGGAAGGCAGCATATCTTTCATTGATCATTGCCTCCAAGTGTATCATTGTACCACAGGCATCAATAGCTTTTTGAAAGGCGTCTCTACTTGGACTCTTCAAGGCAAGCATGAACAAATACACAGGCTTAGCATTAACGGAGCCATGCTTTGTCAAGTTTTCAAAATAGCTCAAACACTATTGTTAGAGGAGAAGAGGATATACGTCAGAAGAGGAGACGTGGCAAAAAACAACAACATGCAATACCAAGAACACTCACGGTCTTTCCCAATTTTGCAAAGGATGCACTTTCCTTCCGATGACCCAGGGCAAATATTGCTAAGCCAGTGTAACAAAGGCGGTTGTATATCCTCGGGAAAGCCATATCCTTGGTCGGGTACTCTTTCAGGTTGTCCAACATTTGAATCATTACCTCTTCATCCCAGAAAACAAAAGCCAAATTTAACCGTTTTGAACAAGAATCTCGGAATGCCATCTTGCGTTTACTCTCGATCATATCACTCAACTCTTTTTCTTCGTTGAATGCTTCTCCTTGGAACTCAGTTGGCTTATCCATTCGTTTACGTAAGTTCAAAGCAAACTGCCGATATATCTGGAAAGAGGTGACCCAGCTTGATCTGTCGAGAGTAACGGCTAACTCTTCCACTACTGAAAGTTTACTCTCAACGAGTGGTCCAAGTTCCAGACCGGCAGCAAAGTAACATTCAAAGTATCCGAGCATAGAGCCAAATGTAGAATCGACGTCACCACCAACAAGTTTGAGGTCTTTATGTGCTTGAGCTAATGGGTCCAACGAACTTGCAAATGGTTGCAACTGAGGAAGTACACATCCATGAACAATACTGTTTGTAAACGCACGTATCTCCACGTCGCCAGGAAGTTTTTCTAACATTGCAACGGCAACGTTACCAAGCTCTTGGGCAGTTTGAACCTTTCCAATGTTAGACAACGCATAGAAACCAATAATTGTCGGCAAATCTCGACCCATACCCTCCTTCACGGAAAATTGAATTGCTTTCCAAACAGCTACGTTTTTCATGTCATCATTTCCAGTCCACATCGATAGCAATAGTAATTGCCGAAACAAGGCAAATAGAGGATCGTATGTCTTGTGACATAACGGAAGATCTGCTAAGCATGAATATGATTTGTTCCGCATAGCCAACTTAAGTTTCATTTCTTCTTTCACAATATATGCCTTGGTTATTTTCTTTGGTATCTCCATGTTATATTTGTTTAAGATGTCAACGGCAATGGCAACTCCCTCGATGTAATTCTTTGTTTCTTCCATTTCTGTCAGTAGCTTGCGCAGGTAGGCAAGAAGCATATCGTCTACAGACGTTGCATTATTAAGCACTATGTCGATGTTATGCTTCACTTCATCATAATTCCCTACGATACAAGGGGGAAAGGAAGAGTTAGATATTAAGAGAGAGCATAAGTAGCAAAGAAGCAATCAGATTATATATACATACCAAGAGAAAAGTCACTGTCAATAGCCGCGTTGTATAGCTCAAGTGTTAGCACATAATGCTTTCCCTTCCACATGATACCGGAACTTCTCAAGCTGTTCAAGGCAGTATGTAGCAACTCATTTTCCTTCTCTCTTGAACCCTTTGATCTTGCAATCTTAGCAACTCGTATGTTAAGATCAATCAAGCTCGATCGGTTTGTTTTGTTAGGAGGTAGCGAGTTTAGTAGATCGACGGCATTGAAGAGACACCACTCCATCTTTGGACTCTCTCCGAAGTCCATCAATACTTGAGATATATACAGTGGCAAAGAGAAATCTTCATTCTTTTCCGCGGCATACTCAACTGATGCCTGTCTTATTCGGTCGTGAGCAAATCTGTAGTTACCATTTTCAACAGATGACATCAACATGCTCTCTTCAGTTGCCAATTTCAATACCTTTCTTACTGCTTGTTCATCAAACTTCCTTTCTCCACTGCTCATTAAGGCTCTGAGCATAACAACATCTAAACTGTTGTGAGTGACATATGACATGACTACTAACAAGTGTTGAACGTCCTTGGGAAGTTCTTTTAACTTGCCCTTCACTGATGAAACAACGTCGTCTGACATGTATTCGGCTAGGTCTACCTTTTTGACGACCCATCGCCACTCAAAGCTCATCATATCATAAAACAAGATATTCTTGCGTACCAGTTCTTCTAACGCCTGCATAGTAAAGAAGATGTTACCCATTGTCTTTTCGTATACAGCCTCAGCAAGTTCGGCTACTTCTTTCTCGCAATCCTCCTTCTTGACTGAATCTGATATAAAGCATTTAATTGCATCTGGGGATAGACTGAATAAATCCATCTTGTGTGTGTATTCTGCTGGTATATCATCCAATAGCTTTGTAAATAAATGTTCTCCATCAACCTCATTTGATCTATATGCACAAATGAACATTACCCTTTTCAACTGAGAACTCGATAAGAGAAACGTCAGCATATCAAAAGATGGCGCATCACCCCATTGTAAGTCGTCTAACAATATAATCAATGGTTGATCCAATGTTTCACTAATAATGGACAATAGACAAGCTGTACTTGATTTGATGGCATTCATACTCGGCTGAATTGAATTTCTTCTTGTAGCAGACGAATCAAGTTCTTCCTCTGATCCTTCCCCATCTTTTTTACAGCTGTCAAGTAACGGAATAAGACCTGGAAACGTCTTTCGTAGTATACGGTTTCCCTCAGTGTCTGGTCCAATTACCTCAGATTGATTTATATTGTTCCATATCTTTGCCTTTTGTTCATAACTTAACCCTCCATTCTTCACTGGTTTGTCTTCTTCATCTTTGGTCAAATCAGATGCTAAACTTTCTAGAACTTCGGTAATAGCAGAAAGAACAGATGCACTACTTTGTTCAGTATACTTCCCACTTGCATGAATTATTGTTGAGTTGGTGTGCTTTTCTCGAGTTTGTTTGATAAATTGATTAACTAATTCTGATCTAGCAATAGGTTGTGGATACAATGAATGGATTAGAACATCTCATACACATGTCAAATACACATATGTTACCCACATTAACTTACTTTCCTATCCCACTGTACCCACCCAAGAATACACATGATGTGCATTTATTATCTGCATCTTCTTCTTCACCTTCTTTCCCCGTCTCCTCTCTAATAGAATTATCCAATATATTAGAACTGTTCACCATCTTATTATATATATTGTGCAATACGTCGAGCTCCCGTTCTCTACCGTAAACCTTTGTTGGAAATTTCAATCTACCTTTCTCTATATCATCCGAGGCATCTGATCTATCGTCGTAGTATGCCTCGTCGGATTGAGGTGCTATAGTACCATGACAGCCACGTATTGCATATTCATCTTCTGCCATAATTTAATACTGCAACTATGTTATTGTATTCCAAATTGATTGCAACAATGTATAGTAGAGTAGGGCAGCCCTATTTAGTATT
>Ga0214480_101265_pt1 | contig 11129 bp, 9 predicted proteins | sample M1_20Mar14CPVII9_3_FD_165042 | JGI IMG/M metagenome (GOLD analysis project Ga0214480, IMG submission 165042) | Marine eukaryotic communities from Monterey Bay, California, United States - M1_20Mar14CPVII9sort6BwellE17 | ecosystem: Environmental > Aquatic > Marine > Unclassified | place: USA...
TGTTGCTAGTTCAATAGTTCGATGTGCTTGCTTCAAAGTTTGTTTATCAGCAGCAGACATATCAAGTTTATCTGATTTTTCTTCTTTGTCATCAGCTTTTGTGTTTGTTGTTGTCGTCGATGATGCAGTAGAGTAAGATGCAAATATCTCCTCTTTCTTTGTTTCAGATACCAGCTCAAATAATGGACCATACCTGGGAAAGTATTCATGAGATGGAATGTCTCTTGGCAATTGATCCCAGAGCATTCCTGGCCGAGCACCTTCACAAGCAGCAGCGGTACAAAGAAGATGAGTTCTAGCTGTCTGAGAGGCAGTCTGGAGTGATTTGAAAAGTGAGCTGTTAGTAAAGCATATATAAAATAAACACGTCAAGGCTAGCTACACTCCAAACTTACATAACCTCCTCCACCAAGTATAAGGAGCTTTCTTCTTTTACCAATTTGTTTGGGTGCTTCTGTTTTCGTGCTACTCTCGGCAATGGGAGTATCATCTTCAGATACCTTCTCTTCTTGTTGTTGATGTGCAGTTGGTGCAACACAGATTTCATCTTCACTCTGACCAGCGCACAACGCAGTAGCAATTCGAACGCATTCAGCCAAACCTTCAGGAGATAACGACCATCCATCACCTGTCGTTGTCATATCATCATCAAGGCATCCTGATATCAATTCATCTCCTTCCAATCCATCTGCCCCGACACACAAGACTATGACTTGTGGGTCATATGCCTCTACTAGCCCGAATAAGCATTTGCGATAAATCTGAATGAATTGAACATCACCAATGCCTGCAGGTAATGGGATATTGACATTGTACCCGAGACCACTCGTCCCAGCTTCTCCTTTCTCAGTAGTTGATCCTGTTGACGAAGGGAAGAATCCAGGCGAATAGCGATGAAATGATGCAGTAAGGACTTTGTCTGTAGCATAGAAGGCTTCTTGTACTCCATCACCATGGTGTATGTCAATATCAATGTACAGGACACGACGAAACGATACATTTCTCTGCACTGCTTTTGCTTTTGTTGACTTGTGCACCAGCATACCAGTATCAATTTGTTTGTCATTACCTTGCAGCAATCGATGTATTGCAAGTATTACATCACTAATGTAACAGAAGCCCGATGCCTTACTGGCATGTGCATGATGTCTGCCTCCGCCCCAATGAATAGCCACGTCAGTCAGTTCTTCACTCGAAGTTAACAGTGAAGCTGCATGCCACGATCCTCCAGAGCAAGCCAAACAATACTTCCACAGTAGTGCATGTGCATCAGATGATGTAGGGTATGGGCAGTCATCTTCTAGCCCATACTTCTCAAGGATTTCTTGACTTGGAATATCAATATAAGATGATTCATCTTCCGGTGGTGGAGGAGAGAATGGAGTTTCATAAAACTTTGTCTGACTAGTAAAGGTCGATTGGTGATCACTCATATCAGCCGTATTACTATCATTCGTTGGACTAGTGCACTCTTCTGAGGAGAACTGGTGATCACCTGAACTATCTTCATTCATCGCTGCCGATATGCTATGATCAGTTTCATCTGTCAAGCTTTGTTGTTGTGTTGATTCAACTGTAGCACTCTCCTCCTTTACCTTTTGTGGGACGTACTCCAACACATCTAGATAATCACTGCTATGAAAAGTTTCTAATAACTTTCGTGTACCAACCAAAGGTGGTACAACTCGTAGAAATGATGACAGTGCCCCTCCAGTACTTGCACCATGTAATATACCACACCATTTCAGTAATGCTTCTAACAGCAAATCACGATCTTGATGTATATATTTCATAGCCTCGTATAGTATTTGTGTATGTGAATGAGAATGTAAGAGTGCTACTTGTATAGTATTTCTCTTTCCTACTGATTGTTTGTTTTGTGTTGATGTACTATCACTGTATATTGAATCAGTAATACTGGGATATAGCAGCTCATCAGTATCATCATTGATTTCTTCTGATTTCATTAGAGCTTTATATAAACCAACACTTGGTACTAATCTCAACCTTGTATGTCGAAGAATTCGTTTCACTGGTCTTCGTCGTTGATTACCCGAATGACTGGCTAGTAATTCTACATTGGACTCATGAACTTGAAGTGATGATGAAACTATACACTTGCTATCAAATTGTTTTAGTTTGTTTATGGGTGCAAAGCTTACTTTCTTCTTCTTTTCAGTCAAGGGCGTATTTTCTTCTTTTATAGTCTCGTTAATAACTGTGTCAGTAGTATTGTTATTTTGTACTGTTGTATCATTTCCAGCTTCAGGTAAACTACTTGTTGTTTCAATCTTCTCCTTTTGAATATTGCCATTTCTTAATTCGTCAGCAGACGGTATACTAATACTACTATCATCATCCTTTAGTATTATACCATCTACATCTGTATTTGTAGTATCTTGTGAACCATCTTGTTTACTGCCTACTACTTCTTGAAGAGGTGCACTGCTTGTTGTCATTGCTTCGAAATTATGTTCATGTTGTTGTTCGTAATATTGACCTGTTGTTGGTACTTCATTACCTATACAATCATCATTACGCCGTGAATCTTCATTCATGGTACCAACTATAGAAGTATTATCTTCGGTAGACTGTTCATTCGATGTATCAAAAAACTCTTCTTTACAATCCAAATCGATTTGTTGTTCGCTCGAGTTAGAAATGGTTAGTGCTATTTTTTGATCGTCGTGTGTATTCATGCTACCGCTCATACTGCTACGAGAATTATCATTATTTTCGTCCATATCGTCCTATTTATCTATTATATTCGATATTATAGTTCATATCAAAAGCTCATACTAAAATTATGTAACACTAAAATTGAAACTTATGAAATGAAATTTATCTTAATGAAGTTTCTAAGATGCTGATCACTATTCATTATTCACCACACAAATTATTGAAGTGAGGTTATCACAGCGGATATTGACAGTAGAATAGCGTGGTTTATATTGCTTGGTTGCTAGATAGATTAGTACTTAAACGTATTTTGACTTGTAGTGGTAGTCATCGCGGCGGCGATTATCTCTTGTATATACACAATAAACTCTTGTTATTCAAAATATGAGCAAGCAACTTTTACATACAAATCAATCATCAGTGGTAACTGTTGGTTTGAATGATCGTGCATTTGCATTGATCAATAATAATGATTCATCAACAGCGGCGATAGTGTTGGAATTGATGGCAAATAAAGATACCGTTGATACAACAAAGGAGAAGAGTATTGATAAAGGTGACGAGCAGCAGCAATCTAAGAAAAAGAAGAAGAAAAATCCACCACATCCAACAAATAATCCATATGAGATACAAGCAGTATGTTGTACACAACTATCAAATAACAGTACTATAATTTGGTTGGCTGTATCACGGGAAGATAAATCATTATCACTCTATACATATAACAAAAATAGTACTTCAGATGCTATAAAGGAGTTATATCCAACAGTTACATATAAGTTAGCAAAGAGGGCACGTTGTTTATCATTTGCAAGTGTGCCATCATCAAGTTCAAGTAGTACAGATGAGCTCAATGTTATCATTGCAGGAGATCTTTCGGGTGACGCGTATGCATTCCCTTTAGTATCGACAACTAATGACGAATCTATAAGACGATTATTACTTGGTCATACAGCGTCAATCTTGACTGGACTGAATGTTGTACCTTTTTCCTTGAACCATAACAACAAACAACAAAAAGAACAGTTTATACTAACATCAGATCGTGATGAGAAGATTCGTATAACAAATTTTCCACAAACCTACAATATACATGGTTATTTGTTAGGACATACTTCATTCATTTCAACCATGGATGCTATTAGTAGTAGTGAGAGTAGTAGTTCTCGGCCATTATGTATAACTGGAAGTGGTGATGGCACAGTCCGATTGTGGAATTATGCAACTTGTGAAGACATTGGCATGGTACCTGTCGTTATCAAGAAGTGTTCTGAAGAAGAGGACGAAGATGATAGGAAGATGCCAGCTAACGATGAAGAAGATGAAATGAATGAAGATAGTATGCAGGAAGAAGAAGATAATGGCGATTATGAAGACTTTAGTGAAGAAGAGGAAGAGATAGATAGTCACAAAATTGCTGTGCCATTATCTGTGTCATTAAGTCCTGATGCTAACAACATTGTGGTTGCACGAGATGGTATGCAATCAATGGACATCCATCCAATTCCAACACCTCCAACGAGTACTACTTCATCATCAATGTTATCACAGCTGGTATCTTTACATAAGAAACAGACTGTTGAATGTCCATCACAACCATTGGCAGTTCGATGGCTGAATAATAGGTCTATATTGGTACTAACAAGAGAACCGACATATTTACTTCATTATCAATGCAACGAGGAGAAGGAACCAAATGAATATAAGAATGTATCATCTGCATCACCATTCATTACATCATTACAAAAAGTAATCGCTGGTCAAAGTATCATCATACCAAATGATATTGATGATTTATTAAAGTTACAAAAGAATAAGGTCAGTGATTCTAATGAGGATGGAGAAGGTGAGACACCCAAGGGTGGGTTGCATTGGAATGACATCGGTCGTAAAGAAACCGCCAAGTTGGCAGAAAGTAGACGACGTAAGCGTAGACGTGAAAATGAACAGAAGGAGAAGAAAGAGGAGTCGAAGAATGGAAGTATGGCTGAGTAATACGTTAATGATTGATGCTTAAAGTTTTATGTGTCTTTTTGTGCATATCATCGTTCCCTACATCTACAAGTCATGTTTGTTTCCCACCATGCTTACCATTCTTTTGCATGCATACTTCCGTCTTCTGATCACATGGTTCACACTGACAACTGTTACACCTACATGTACTAGGAAAGGTTACCTCACCACGATCCATTTCATATTCACCAATACCGATGAGATGTCCTGGATCAAAGACGAATTGATACTTCCGTAAAGACAACAAAATGACTTTACTGCCCTCCCACAACTGCCCGTGCATCATGTCCAGGCCAGTACTCAAGAGGGTATGGTATGTCTATGTATCCACCTCTTACTTTTTGCAGTCTGCGTATCTATTTATTATCGACTGGCAAGTGTGATGGTGGTGAGCTAATAGAAGAGTATGGTGCGTGCTGGAGCATTAACAAACCTCCTTCTTCTTTCATCAATAGCAGCAAGGCGTAGCAATACTCGCGCATTTACAACCTCTAAATTTATTGTGCATCAATCATTATTGAAAAATAATAATTTATTGACAACATCATTCAGAGGCGGTGGTGGTAATACTAATAATAGAGGAATACTATCTGCAGCATCAAGTGACAATACCGAAGAACCTAAAACTGGTTGGTTGCACAATACTGAGCCAAAATATTATACTCCTGACGAGAGTACTATAACAAGGTAAGAGAGAAGACGATGTTATGTCTATTATGTGTATAATATGTTTGGTAGGTATGAACTATAATGAATTGCTAACTTTTAATATATCCTTTACATATTATATTATTATGAAATATCGACTTCTACAATACTGGTCAATAATCTGCTTAATTGTCTAAATACACAAAAAAAAACAATACAATCATCATCAAACTATCAATACAGTCCAGCAATGAAACGATTATTAATTGAAAAGATGAAAGACTATAGGAATCATCGTATTATTAACCCACCTGCCCTTCATCCATGTGGTGATAATAATAAACGAATGGTGGTAACTGAACATAAAGTTGCAGTCCCTCTATATCACGCTGATTTAGAACAAGCAAGTACATCAATCACTGATTCGATTAAACCTATTGATTCTGTTGATAGTGGATATGATACAAATGAATCATTTGATAAACGTAGTAGTAGTACCATTGACGTATACTTCACAATCACAGAATTGGTTGCCAATAATGAAGATGAAGCTTTCTTTCAATCACTTGCCGATACTGATGTTACACCAAGACAGCGTGCTGACATGTATTTGCAACGAGATGGTAGTAGTTCAATTGATGCATCTCGTATGATATTGTATCTCCAGGGTGGCCCTGGATTTGGTTGCTCTGCGCCTGTTAGTGGATTATCGTTATGTAAGTAGAGATGATATTTGACACATGATATTCCTTTCTTGTATACTTAAAATCTTTTTCTTCTTCTAGCATCGTCAAAGGCAAGTTGGGCAGCTTCGGTATTATGTGGTGATATAACCAACATGGATGGCAAAGCATTTGAACGAATTGTACTAATGGATCAACGAGGAACGGGTAAGAGCTCACCCATTACTAAACAGCGACTGAAGAAACAATTTACAGATTTGTTTTTACTTGATGATTGTGAAGAGTCTAAAGATTCAGAGTCAGCCGAGATGCAGCTCAAACGAGCAAAGGTATCAAAAGCTACCACAGATGCAACCGACTACCTGTCGAAGTTTCGAGCTGATTCCATTGTGAGAGATTGCGAGTGGATAAAGGGAGCATTAACACAAACAACTAGTCCATCAACAATGTTGGAGAAACCGCCACAACCTTGGGGAGCTGCATTGGGCCAGAGCTTTGGGGGTTTCTGTTTGATGACATATCTCTCGTCTATTGCAAATCCACCAACGATGACGCTTTTCACAGGGGGTATTGGTGAGTCAAAATTATTTCCGGTTGATGTATCATATTCAAACTGATTTGTGGCATTCTCTAATCTTCCCATTTTTAATAAATACCTACATTACAAAACAATAGCTCCCATGAATACCTCGGTTTGTGAAGTATATGATAGATTGTGGCTCCGAGTGAAAGACAGGAATCTTTTATACTATGAACAGTATCCTGGAGATGTACAAATTGTGAAAAGGATAGTACAACACTTATTATCACAAGATGATAGTAATCCAATTAAGTTGCCTAGTGGAGGAACACTGACGGCAAGACGTTTCTTACAACTTGGCTTAGCACTTGGAGGATCTCCGGGTTCTTCATTTGCTAATCTCCATGCAATCATTAACTCAGCATTCTTGGATGATGATGATGACAATGAGCTATCAACTGCATTCCTCAAGAGAATTGACTATGAACAATCTTTTGATGACGCTCCGCTGTATTTCCTATTGCATGAAAGTAAGATTTGTTGTTATATATGTCTTTTCCTATCTAAAACATCCTAACTCACAATCTCTACTTTTCTGACTCTCTTCTTCAAGGTATTTATGCTGATGGACCTTCATCGGGAGCAACTAATTGGGCTGCACACTCCTCATATGAGCAATATGTGTCAACCATCCCTGAATTTGATTACAAAATAACTTCAAAATCTGATACTGAACTTCCAGTATTGTTCTTTGGTGAGATGGTGTTTCCTTGGATGGCAGATGATTACTCTGAATTGAGTGGTTATGGTATGAAATCACTATCACAATCCATTGCAACAAAAAGCGATTGGTTACCTTTATTTGATGCTTTTAATATGCGAGCAGCTCTTGGTGCTGGTAACATTGGCATGGCCAAATCGAAAGCAGCTAGTGCAACATATTACTCAGACATGTATGTTGATTTTGACTGTGCCATGAAACTAATCAAAAGAGGAGAACCCTTGGAGAATGGAAAGGTGTGGGTAACAAATGAATATCAACACAGCGGATTGAGAGACGATGGTGCTCATATTGTTTCAAAACTCGTTCAGATGGCTAAAGGAACAATCAATGTTCCTAGTTAGTTGTCTGTCTTTTTACTAAACTTATAGTTTATTGAAATTAGCTAAACAATATAATAGATACTCCAGTGATATCTCTGATTCTTACCTCCTAGCTGCCCCAAACAATAATAAGCTAAACAATAGAATAGAGATAACTTTGATGATATCCCAAGCTGAATCATGCCAAATCAAATCATCTCCTAGCTGCCCCGAACCCACCACCAAATGGACTTTGCTGTTGCTGTGGCTGGCCAAAGGAAGAGAATCCACCCGCAGCCGGCGCTGAAGCCAAAGAACCAAAACCAGGGGCGTTAGCAAAACCACCGCTAGTTGCCCCGAATGTACTATTACTAGAACTACCACTAAATGTTGAAGAATTTCCCATAGGCGCGGGCGAACCGAATGTTGCAGCTCCGGTCGACTGAGAGCTTGTAGTTGAACCAAAGCCACTAGAGGAGGCCGGGGGAGCTGCAGTATTGACTCCAAACTGTTTAGGGTCAAGATTATACTTCTTGGCAAGATTTACAAACAATTGTTCTTCACGTCCAGCATACTTGTTCATAAGTTTGTCAACTTCACCCACTTTACTAGGGTTGTGTGTCTGATAGAAAGACGTCAGTATATCTCTTGGATTGCGACCATTGAATTTAGCTGGAGTTGACGCGGTTTGACCAAACGCTGAACTTGTTGACGATGAAGTAGATCCAAAAGTTGAAAATGGAGTCGCGGTAGTTGAACTGCCTCCCCCAAATGTTGAAGCACTTGTGCTACCAAATGGGCTTGGATTTGCTGATGTCGAAGAACCTCCTCCAAATACAGTAGAATTGGATGTTGATGTTGAACCAAATGGCGATTTAGCTTGTGCCGTAGAAGAAGTTCCAAAAGGAGATTTTGTCGTTGTTGTATTTGATGTTGGTGCAGTTGTGGCCGACGATGTTGTTGCGACTGATGCCCCGCTTGATACACCCGGAGCATTACCAAAGGGTGATGATTGTTTCACACCTCCTCCCAACCCCATACCTCCAAATCCAAATGATGATGTCCCAGATGGAGCCGGTGCAGGATTGGTGTCGTCTAGTGGATTACTAGTTTTATACTTGGCTGCTAGCTTTGCAAACATCTCTCGTTCTTTTCCCTGTTCATTCGATATAATATATTGAGGAGTTTAGCAATGAAAGCATGGAACAGTATAAATAACTACAGACGTATTCTTACCTTGTACTTCTCCAGATTCTTATTAACTTCGGGTACTTTTTGAGGATTGTGCTTTTGATAAAACTCGGTCAATAACAAGTTATAATCCTTAGATGAACCTGCGGCATCTGATTTCAAACTAGGCTTAGCAGCTTCAGTTGTAAAAGGAGAAGAAGTAGTAGCAAATGGAGATGTTGAGGTAGGCTGCGATTTACTAGTTGCAGGTTGTGATTGTGCAAATATATTTGTTGATTCAGATGAAGAAGCAAGTGGTGGTGCTACTGCTGTAGGTTTCTCCAACGGATTGCAACAGAGCCACTTTGATGATAACTCTGCAAACATTTTCTCTTCAGATCCCTGAGATTATAGTAATAGTACAACAACATATTAATTAGAATGATTGAGCGCAAACAGAGTAAGAGAAAGAGAAACATAACTTACCTTGTACTTGTTTAAATACTTTTCGGCAATGCTTACCCTAGAAGGGTTGAAGACTTGTATAAACAGTGTTAAGAGAGCAAGATAGTCGCTCTGATCAATATCCTTCACTCGAGTCTCAAATTCAACATTGAGTGCATTTGGTTTATTGTATTTCTTTGCAATTGAAACAAACATCTCTGCTTCCTTTCCTTTGTACCTGTTCAATCGCTCATCCACTTCATTAACTTTGGAAGTATCATTTTCTTGGTAAAACTTGGTCAATGCTTTCTTGTAGTCTACATTTAATTGAGTAGGACCTTTCGACGATGTTGATGTTGTTGATGATGTTGTTGTTGCTGGCTTGCTATCCACTTGATTAAGTGATTGAGACAATGGTTTCGGAGAACGCGTTGGCATTGGGGGGAATGCTGCGGAAGTGGTAGACTTTGACAATCCACCAAATGCAGGTTTAGATGACTGTGATGGGAAGGTGGAAGTCTTTGATGATAATGAAGCCGACGGCTTGTCAACAGATGGTATCTTCAATGGCACCTTAGACTCTGCTTCATCACGAGAAATGATATCTCTACCTTTAGCAAGCTCTTCTGGGGTTGTACCAAACTTGCTAAGTGCTTCTTTTGCTGCATCAGCATGATTAATCTGCTTCAATTGCTGTGGAATATTAATCTTTAGTAGTCCCTGATCTCCAGAAGTCCAGTCAGAACGAGCAGTTGTGCCTGCCATAGGTGACGAGAACAAAGTCTTTGCAACTGCGGGTGAAGTAGTATTCAACTTGGGAACGAGATTAGTCGTTGTGGCCTTCGACGTTGACAGTAGTTCATTCTTTCCCTTTGATCGCCAGTCTGGTATTGTTGATTGATTGGCATTTCCCATTTGACCTCTCAAATAGAACGTTTTTGCTGTTCGGTCATCATTAGATAATGTGTTATTCATCTGCCTTAGACATTTATGGCGTTCTAGAATGGAAGTCTCATTAGTAGTACCTGGTTTGCTTCTCCTTGTCAATGGCGACCGAAGATGACTCGTTGGCCGAGGAGATATGATTGTACGTGAACCAAGTCGAGTTTTAATCGTCGTCCTTTTAGCAACACTTTTATTGACTGTTCCTTGGTTCTTGCTCTCTTGTGACTCTTTCAATTGGGTTGCTTGTTCAGAAATATGCTGAGCAAACGAATCAAAGTCACGTACTTTATCATATCCTGTTGTTAAAGACTTGAATAGGAAAGTAGTAGCTCCCTTAGCAGTTTGCGTTCTTGACTTGGGTGGTGGACTACGAGACCATTGATTGAAGTAATCAGAAGGGCGAATTTCATCTTGAGTCTCAATAGAGCATGAGAAGATCTCTTTATTCATGGATAGCCGATCTTCAACAGTCGATATAAGACTCTGGACTTTGTTGCACTTTGAAACAATAGCACGTCTCTTCTTTTCAGACTCGGCATCCAGAGGTTCCTTCGTCACAGGATTTGATGATGGTTGACCTGACATTTGTTCTTTGATGGCAATATGAGACTGCTTCTTTTGACGTGTCAAGTCATCTTGGATACTGAAAAGTTGAAGCAATCGCTTCTGAATATCGGTATTCTGACTTTTGAATAATTCAGAGTTGGATAACTTCTCTTGATATGTACTGACCAAACTATCAATATCTTCTTGTAAATCAGATGGAATACAACTCCTAACTTCTTGTTGTAACTTCTTAGCCATTGTTGTCTTTTCATGAAACTTTGAAACTTGTTGCCATAGCTCGGCCTCATATTCAGAAGAAACAGAAAAGTTTTGCGCAGGCTGTTCCTTCTTCTTCTCGTTTTTCAATGGATTGTTAGTAGTAGCCGATGGTGCCACTA
>Ga0214480_101269_pt1 | contig 11106 bp, 10 predicted proteins | sample M1_20Mar14CPVII9_3_FD_165042 | JGI IMG/M metagenome (GOLD analysis project Ga0214480, IMG submission 165042) | Marine eukaryotic communities from Monterey Bay, California, United States - M1_20Mar14CPVII9sort6BwellE17 | ecosystem: Environmental > Aquatic > Marine > Unclassified | place: USA...
TAATTGCAATACTCATCTTCTTGACAGCCAATGGTGTGGAAGATACCCCTGTCTCAACTAGAGAGTCTTGAAGATACAACTTCGTACCATATGGATTTGATACCTCCCTACATGAAGGATGACACTGACAATATAAGCTGGAGGTATCATCTTGATTGTCAGAGGATGTAGTAGTACGGTTCATCTTGTTGGAGGTAGTTGGAGTAGCATCTGTAGCTGATGCATGTTGATACTGATGCTGCTTCATCATACCAACGCCGCCAACATTCTCTGTCGATGAGAGAAGTTGCTGACTTGTTGAATGAATATTACCTCTCGATTGTTTGAATGTTCTCATTGGCGAGATGGATATAAACGAGGTTGACGATACAGCATAGGAGAGAGGTTGTTGATGTTGGTGGTCTCCTCTACTTCCAACAGATGCAGCAGCGGCTTGGGATTGAAGGGCACTCATAGGTTCCATACCACCATTCAAGAGATCATGTGCACCACTACTAATACCAACCTCGGATTTTACCAACGATTGCAACTCTAATCCTCGTGAGAAGAAGGATTCATCTCGTGGCATGGTGCGGAGTTGGACTTTTACTTGTGCCATGAGATAATCCCAAATGACGGCCGAGGAGTTTGTGTTTGTGTTGTTTGCACCGCTGCCCAAGTTGATAGGAGGTTGACTAGAGCTGTGTATATCATGAAGCATGTTGAATGGAGTAGGTGGTAGTGGTAGTTGTTGGATATAGTTGTTGCCGTGATTGGTATCATCATCTTGTGATGGTTGTAGCAAGCTAGGAGTAGGTGGAGGATGCTTAGTCATATTGAGATTGTTGTTACTCTTCTTTGCAGATTGTTGGCGTGTAGTTATTGTCATGCTACGAGGTATGAGTATTGCAATTATATGATATGTGAGGTATTAGATAATACAATCACATCTCTATGCAGGATTGAGAGTTACAATTCAACGCTTACGTTCTCTGTCTCTATGGAGGAGTCGCGAGTGTAGTTCAGTTGATATTATATGATATCAGTATCAGATGTGTTGTGTTCTTGAGTGTAAATTTAGAGAGTATGGTGAGAGTTATGTTGTGTTATGTTAGATCAAAGGCTAGTAACTAGTAGCTATGCAGATAGTTGGATGGATGGAATGGAGGCTATTTGCTGTGCATGCATGGAGACGTGAGAGAGACAAAAATTACATACTGCATAGACAAATACTTCACAGACACTGCGGCGAAGTACATCTAAGTCTAATATGACTTGTGTGAAGTAAGATGACTGCTTGAGATTAACCTCATTGCACAAGGATATAGCAATATCAAACAAGCATAGAATCCATCACATGACATGCACCATCACATCAACATACATCAAGCATACACATCATAACGATCATGAACAATCGAAGAAGATCAAAGCCTCAATCATACATGGCAACAATTGCTGCCGATCTCGATGCAGCACTTGCTCCTATTATTACACAGCCACTCCGTTATTGCTGTTGTCATCCATTAGATTATGAAATATCAGACGATACATCAGAAGAATTATCCTACTACTATAAAAGTCGTCGAGTAGATGATCGATATGCTGCTACTCAAGCAAGGCCTAATATAAATGGAGGAGCTGCTAGGTACCCTCACAAGCAGTCCAAGAAGAAGGAAGAAGTCAACATATCTAGAAGACACCAAAGTGCTAGTAGTTGCTCAACACTGAAGACTCGCAACATATTCAAACAACAGCATCAACACGATCAATATCAAGGTAGCAATCTACTATACAACAACGATGTAGATGATAATATGGAGGAGCCACCTGACATTACAAGATATCCCATCCTTGGCTCCTCGATGATACCAATCCCAAAAAGATACGCCTCGAGTGCTCGTTCATTGTCATCAAGTAGTCAAGATATGTCTCTTTTATTTGATGAGGCATTTGATCTATAAACGTTGACGAATCGAATGTGGAAAAAGTTGTGCCTTAAAAGATACTTCATCGACAGTTCATGTGTTGTTGTTGACTTGTAGGTATCGAATCATCGATGTAGACGTATTGTGTAACTTATATAAATGTACCTGTTTGTATCAAACTGCATATGATGTGTATCAAATCATTCCTATTCTAGTAGAACGATATCAAAGGAGTCAAGTACACAATAGACAGGATACTCCAAAAGAAATTGAAAGTTTATGTAGCGATGTAGATTACTCTACATCATATAGTCTACACCACAACATATCCTCACTGTTCAACTGGGAAGATATCACATACGAGACCGCTGCTTGTTAAAGCGTCCTTGTAGTGCTCTGCATGTTCTTGACAATACTCTCCGATGATTGCTTCACCATGCTTGTGTGCTTGCATCATCTTACGATATGAATCCTCTTCGAATAGATGAGCATCTTGGACGAGACACCGACAGATATAGCTTCGTGTATTACTTTCATCATTAAACAGCTTGAGAGTCCACATCTCATATGATTCATCATCATTGAGTTCACTTGACTTGTCGTCGGCGTATTTGCTTGATCGTTCTTGGATAGTAGTTGTCGATGTGACGAGGACGGGAGTATCTTCTGAAAGAAGAGTAGGACTCTCTATCATATCCATATCACACACTGTCATTTCGACGATGGTACCAGTGGTAGATACATGGCTCGACATACTACTTGTAGGTCTAAGTCGAGACAAGATAGTTGATGAGAGAGTAAAGGCATCGACGAGTACTTGATATGACGAGGCTAGTGCAAGCATGAAGATACCGACGGAGAAGAGGAAGTGTGAAAGCATGTTTGTTTGGATTTTGTTGATTGACGATATTGATATATTGAGAGTAGAAGGGTGTGATATGGATCGATGATCTAATTTATGATATGAGCAATGTGTTTGCTTTGCTATGCAGTATTGATGTCTATGCATTATTAGTCTATGCATTATTAACTCTGACTCGTGCGTGTTGAGAAGATACTCGTGAGAAGTTGCATAGAAGGATGACCACTCTGGATATGAAAGACTACTTTCAAGCACTGACTGTCTCATACAGGCTATAATATAAACTGCATAGAGATATATTACATAGCAGAAGATCATAACACACAGTCTCATACAACAGCACGCAACTAGCAACACAACTTATCAAGACATAATACCAAAAACAACATATAACATCATGATGAATTGCAATACTCACAACAACGAGTGGGGTGATGTTAATGCCCAACTAGACTACTTTACCAATGCAGGTTTAAGCATTGATTCCATTTACAACTCAGCTCTTACTACCGATAAGTTATTATCAATTTCTCCAATCAAGTCAACATCAACATCCAGCAAGGAGACGTCAACTACTTGGTATCTTGCAACAGAAGATCAGCTCGAGTATCCTCGTGATTGTTGTGAAGAGGATCTTTCATGTAGTGACATCGTCAGTCAACCTCCTCTTAATTATACTCCAACAAAGACTTCACCTGTAGTTGTTAAACAATCACAAGAGCGTATGAAAGTATGTATCGACAAAGTTGCATTGCTTGCCAAGAGAAGAAGTAAGTCGCAAGAAGAAGTACAAGATATTAAAGTTTGTATTGACAAGGTTGCATTGTTTTCCAACAGACGACCACGAAGAAGAAAGGCCAAGCATCAGATTTCAGCGTTGCAACGTCAAGCACTCAAGCATTATAAGAAGAGAAAGGCTAAGCATACAACAACAACAACAACAAAGAAGATATCAAACAAAGGTATCATGTCACCCACTGCAAATGATATCCTTCGTGGCCGAGGACAAACGATCAACAAACACGAGGGAAATATGAAGCTGAGAGATGAGGCACGAAAGTTACGAGACGACTATCAGGATGGAAAATTAGGGAAGTCAGAGAAGAAGTATCAGTACTCACTTGAGCTTGTAGAGAGAGTTAGATCTTATGGTGGACGTTTCTTGGAGAAGAGAGGTGATGACAATCTTTGGTATGAGATGAGTGAAGAGGATACTCGGAAGAAAGCTGCTCAAGGTGAGATATCTTGTTGTTGATATGTAGCTCGTCTTTCTCATCTTACTGATACTTACTACTTATTTCTATTCGATCTATCTTTTCAGTGCTCCGTGAGAAGAGATGGGAATAGTCGGTAGTAGATTGGAAGTAGAGCAAAGTGAGTGGACGATTGATACAGTTGTATAGAAATCAGATGATCGAAGTATCATGGTAGATGAATGATTGTAAATAGTGATGTCTAAAGTAACATATGTACATCACTTTATTATATCTTATCTTGCAATAAGTAACTGACGTGTATAAGTGACCAAGTATAGACAATAGAGGTATAGAGTTGAGAGGAAGAAAGATGACTAGAAGTCGGAGTAGGATACTTTTAAACTTGATATTAATAGTATGTTATTAGATCTCTAATCAAGGCAACTTCTTAACATTGGCATGTACTTGTCAACCTTTGATCATCTATGCATACCACTTCGTCTTGAGATACACTGCTCTACTAGCTGCTCGGCCATAGGGAGATACCTTGCAACTTCTTCTTCAATTTCAATATTGTGATTCGTATCAGAAATAGCATCAGATAGGCAAGACGAGAACTCTCTATCATCGTCAGAATCACCGACCAATATCTCTAACATGTCATGAATACCTTCATCTTTAACTTGATCAGCCGTCATATCAACCACAAGACTCTGCTGTACCAGAGATCCACAGGATACCGCAACACTCTCCAAGAAGCCACGACGTGAGACTGATGATGATGATGGTGGTGATGAGGTTGTCTGTGCCATACCCAAACGAGTGGCTGTAGAAGAAGATTGTATACTTGACGGACGACTTGTAATGTATTTATATGATTGAGTAACAGGTGTTGTTGTTGTAAATGCATTCGATTGGTTGAGTTCAAGAGCAAGGATACCAACGATGATGATTAAGTAGTAGTAAGACAACATGTTGATTTGAATGATTGTAGATTGTGATTGTTTGTTGCTTTACGAGATTATGAGTAGAATACTTCATCTTCGTCCATGCAGTTTCACATCATATGCAATGCAATGCAAGATGTGATGAATAGCAAACTGCATAGAGACACATTTCAACAAATTAGCATAGAGATGTCGCATCACAAAAGATACTCTAGGCCTTTCATTTGCAATGTAACATAAATCATTATCATAAAACATTACCATTACTTACAACAACAACCATAGCCAATGATGAACGCTTGCTGCTATCTTCTTCGATTCTTATTCAAGAAGATCTCTATCCAATATTCAAATGATAAACAGCACGAGAGTAGACATGATTGGGATACCGTATCATCAGCAGAGAAGAAGCTTAATGCTATCCTTGACGCAGTTAAATATACCTCTGAGTCAAAGTCTACAATTGCTGCTAACAATTGCATATCAAACATTGAAGCTGACTGGGAAACGTTTGATGATTATGAAACAAGTATGAAACGTCAAGCTTGGGGTGTACTCCTTACTTTGAATGGCGAGAAGGAACCTACTTCTTTGACATTAGCATTAGATGTTGCAAGTCAATTCAATACCAACTGCATCCTCCATGAAGCCATTGAACTCGGTACCGATACACATTTGCTAATACAACTAGCTACTCGATTCCCAATCTTGCTATCACAAATCGATGGCAATGGGAGATATCCTCTCCATATAGCTTGCAAACATGGAACATCAAAAGAGTTTGTCAAATTCTGTATTGATATGAATCCTTCGGCCGTCACCACTACAGATATCGAGGGTAACGATCCTATTCATCTACTTTGTAAAGGTACTTGGAAGGGTTGCTGGGATCATCATAAAGACAAGCAAACTGCAAAGACTGCAAAGTTTGTTGATCACAACATGAGGAGTATCCTCTGGATGCTACACAATGCAGGTACCCCGTCATCCGTCGTATTCGAAGATGAAAAAGGAGTAGGGTTGATTGAACATGCTATCGAAGCTCATCTTAGTAAGTTCTTTATCAAGGAACTACAAGATATGATTATAAGTTTCAATGAGGAGAAGATTCGTAAGAAGATTGCAAACAGATATAGATGTATTGGAGATACTCGTCAGTCGAACAGAAGTAGGCTAAGGCAGAGTAGTAGTCGTCCGTTCCTCTAATGGTATAGTATCTTTGGTTTGTAATATTGTATTGACTATCCATTGATCTATTGATATTGTATCTCTACTTGTAATGTAGTAACCTAAAAGATAAAGACTCTGTTTTTATTCTTCTAAGATATGAATATCGTATGTGAATGTGTACTTGTATGTATTATTTGTAGACTTGTGATATGATTAGAGATATACTTCATTTGATAAGTGACGATATAGATTAGTATTACAATTAACTCTATTAGAAACTACTCTAATCTTCAAACATATCACATGAAGTATCTCCTCATCCGTCAGACTATTGAGGTATCTTTCCTTTCTTGTCGAGGATAGATAAGCACTAAGTATACTAATGTTGCAAATCGTATTGAGTATCAGCCTCGACAGATGAGGTTCCTATCATCAAGTGTGAAGTTGTTCATCTCTCTCCTCAATCTGTGATTCAGATACTTTAGTACTCTGTTTGATATTATACATCTCAACCCACTCATTAACTTCATTCAAGACTTGTTCATAAGCGGCTGCAGCTTGTACATCTCTAGACTCGATAACTTCCATAGCCGTCATCAGAAGTGATTCTCTTACTTGAAGGACAAACAGTATCTGATGTGGTGATGTTTGAATCGCCTTGCCATCGATGTTTGTAGTAGAACTATCTTCATCGTCGGAGTATCCCTCGTCATCATGAGTAGAATCGACTTGAGCTTGCTTCCTCATCTTGATGAATAGATATTGATATAGATATAGACTGCTACTACTAACACTACTAATCATCTTCTTCTATGCAGTTTCGTTTCATATACACTGCATAGCATAGGACGCGAGACAAGTATCTTGGGTTGCCTGAGCAACATATCAAAGCTGCACAGAGATTGGTTCACGGAGAGACATCCGATTGATTGTTTGAGAACACGTCGTCAATTAGCCTGCTGCACAGAGAAAACCACATAGAGCAATGCTGCATAGAGAATGACAAGCTACTTTATTGTTCATATCATAATACTATACTATCACTTCTCTCCTCTTCGTACATCAACACTTCCAGATTCTACACATCCTCTCAACTACTACACTATCACATTCATCGTCATTATGGTCTATCCAAAGTCTCAAGCTCTACCTCCAAGCCCCGCCAAGCTAGCCAGGATGTCAAGCAACAATAATGCTTCACCACAAAAGGATGACGACGATACTACTATCATTACATCCAACATATCTCCTCTTCGTATTCAGTATCCTCAAACTCAATTAGCGACTACTACTCAAGTAGTATCATTAGGGGATACGGCTGCTCTCAACTTGATTGTTGGAATGATTGACAATTGCACTACAATGATTAGTATGCAAAATAATACTATCAAGAGTATGCAAGAAGGACATTCTGAGAGTTGTGCACTATTCATCAAGAAGTTTGCCGTACTTGTATCTCATGTCAAGAACCTCGATGATCGTATCACAGCTATTGAAGGACAAACTAATGCGAATACAAATCAGATTACCAAGATCGAACAAGCCATTGATGGAACTGCTGATACTTTGGATATCATTCAGAGTCGTTTAGGTACCACTGCAAGCCGAGTCTCACGCATTGAGAACCTCATCATCCGATCATCAAGCAAGAAGAGAAAGAGAGTTAGCATGTGAATCAATCATGTGAGAGGATACCTCAAAGTCCTTTGTCTATGGAGAGGTTCTTCTTCTCTGATAATATGTATTAGAGTATTAGAATCCTTCTTGTTTGATATTATTCATAGAAATGTAAACATAAAGACGTATCTTAGTCGATAGAATCATCTTGTCTACCTACATGACATACATATTATGATTGATCATTATCAAACTTTCATCTTTATCTATAGTCTCTTCCTATCTCTGTATCACAGACAATTAACACATTAGACTACTTTCTATAAACATACACAATTGATCAATACTAAATGGCTTTACAATTAAGATTAGTTCCTATTACAATCATCCACCGTCTATGAATCAATTGATACTAGCTCAAATCAACACAAGTTGGATGAGAGGTATCCTGAGATACTTGACGCTCAGACGATCACCTCCTTTAATGAACAAACGAGACCATATACACTTTAGACACACATTTCATACACCATTGGCAAACATAATACCCTTCTCTCCATTACACAATCCTTTCTTGGTAGCACTTTCTACCCAATACTGCTTCCTTCCATTAACGATACTCATGCTACTACTCTTAAGTCTCGAACATTCCTCTTTAATCTTATCTGGAATGAAGATACACTGCCTGCAAATAAGATGTAGATCATAAGTAGACATAAAAATTCATTAGATGACATGAGAATAACAATAGAGCAAGCAACATCCTTCTTTAATCTAGTATAGGATACTCACTCGATATGATCTCTCTGAAAACGAAGGTGTGCAGAATAGATCCTTTCAAGAGATCGAGGATATACGGCTGACCTCGGTGCACGTTGATGAAGAGGAACATGCTTACAGAATCGACATCGGAAACCAACAGTGCCATTATAACGAGCAACTCGACTATTGTTCGTCATATAATACGGGGTATCTTTTGATGATACGGCGGCAGCATCCTTGAAAGAATCGACAACAAAGCCTTCCCAGATATCGCGACGAATGAGACTATGAACAGGATTAATGTACTCGTCATCGTCTTTGTCATGTAGGATGAATGAGTCCTTGTTGTCTTGTTGGAAAGATACGCTCTCGACCTGCTTCTTCTCTTCAGTATCTTGATTGACAGCTAACGATTCGAACCGACGAGATGAAGTAGCAGCCATTGCAATTTCATCGGTACATTCCCATACACGATGAGAACTACCCACTGGACACTTACTAAACTTTTTGATTATTAGACGGAGCTTGATATCATGTTTGTCGGTAATATTGATCGATGGTTTGCAACCTGTTGTTGTATCAATCTTGAAACGCTTCTTGGGAGGACCAGTGGCAGTGTAAGATACCTCTGCAAATGATACTTTCATACGCTGCTTTTTCGGTACTGGTGGTGGATGAGTCGATAGAAGACCTCTCTTCTTCATTAGTGGTGTAGTTGTACTCGTATCCATATATTTGGCTGCTTTAAGGAGAAGACCAAGCCGATTGGATGAGAGGTTGTTTGATCTATCGTTGATTTGGGTAAACATGTTGTCCTCGCCTTGTACTAATGAGTGGAGATGTAGGTAGTTGCTGAAAGTATAAATTATGAGGTCCTCCTCTGATTGTGTTATGTTGTATTTGTGCCACGCACTTCTCTGTGCTATGCAGTATTGACGAAGAGAAGCATAGAGCAGTATTAAAGAAGAAAGAGGCCATTATCTCTCTGTCTCTGTGCTGTTTGACTCTGTGCTAGCACAGTGAGGCGGTGAAGTGAAGTGGTGAGGAGAAGTCATCAGACTTGCGACATAATCCTCTATGCAGTTTTGACATTGCATAAGAACCATAGATTTTGTTGTACCCCTGCGAGGAGATTAAGTGGAGTCGACTGCATACCCACACATCATAATTACACACTCATCGCCCATCCATATCTACCCTTGCTTGCCATCAGTGCATCCATATCTCAACTCTCATCGTCGACCACTATCAGTACTACCCTAGAGGTATCCTCTCATATCAACACACAGACACAAGATGACAACAAACTGCGGCACCGATGAGCTATCTTTCAATTTAGATATGCAAGAACGTTTCCAATGGCTCAAGCAGAATGAAAGGACACGGTATATGTGTCCTGATTATACCAATCCATTGCAATACATATCATCAACTGATGGTGATTGGCAAGAGAGATTACAAGGTATCCTGAACGAACGCAAGTACAATGTTACTTGGCTGCACAAATGTGCAGGTGTGCTTGATATTGACAGCACAGTCTTCAGTACTGCCGTCAACATATTCGATCGATACCTATCTACCTTTGTTCCAGCATATGTCAAGAGAGAACTTGCGTTTCTTGAATATGATTTGCAAGCTATTGCATTAGCATCACTCTTTCTTGCCGTGAAATCAATGATGGCGGTCAATGTGATCGAGGTCAATGAAATGCCACATTCACCGATCGGGGATATCATACGCCAGTTCAGGAAATACTATGGCAGTCTTACAAGACAAGTATTCAAAGACAAAGTTGAAACTGCCATATTGATGGCACTGGATTGGAATATCGTCCACACTCCTCCTAGTTCAATTGTTTACGATTTGCTCTGTATTCTTCCACCCCCGTGTGAATATGATGAAGGTCATCAAGAGGCATTTGTGAGATATCAGAACTCTGTTATGCACAATGCTGACAAGCTCACAAGGAGATCTGAATGGAGGGGTGGTTTCATTATCAAGTATCCTCCATCGACGATAGCACTTGCTTCTTTATCGATTGCCCTTCAGAACCAACTTGGCATCGAAGGTATCTCAATCTACCTTGCTTGTAGTGATATTGAGCTGATGAAGAGAGGTATTGATTTCAGCTTTCATGATGAAGATGTACTACGATGCCGCAATGATATGATGCACCACTTCTTTCAGCAGGAGATTCCAGACAAGACAAGCAATAAGGAGGCCTCTCCCGAGAGGGTGTGTAATGATAGCCCAAACACTGTTGTTGCTGCTGAAGTACACAAGCGTCGTCGTACTACCAAGAAGCGCAATAGCTTTGCTGCAAAGTCTGCTTAGACAATTGTGTGTAAACTGTATGTAGATTGTTTGTTTAGCTGTAATATCTAAGTTTTATTTGCCATCAATCGATTATCTTTCAATTGCTGTAGTTTAGATTAGCTTGTATCTAATAGAGGTCACAGTTGCTGTGCTTCTATCATCTGGTTTCTTCTTGCGTTTGATCTTTTCTTTGCTTGTCTATGAGGAGTCGCGAGTGTAGTTCAGTTGATATTATATGATATCAGTATCAGATGTGTTGTGTTCTTGAGTGTAAATTTAGAGAGTATGGTGAGAGTTATGTTGTGTTATGTTAGATCAAAGGCTAGTAA
>Ga0214480_101270_pt1 | contig 11104 bp, 12 predicted proteins | sample M1_20Mar14CPVII9_3_FD_165042 | JGI IMG/M metagenome (GOLD analysis project Ga0214480, IMG submission 165042) | Marine eukaryotic communities from Monterey Bay, California, United States - M1_20Mar14CPVII9sort6BwellE17 | ecosystem: Environmental > Aquatic > Marine > Unclassified | place: USA...
ATGATGTGTTCTAAACTTTGATATCGGTGGCGAGAAGCCTACGACACTCTGTATGATACAAATTGCAATGCAAACTCTTGATATAGATTTCATCATCATCAAGATATTCTAACGATGGCAGCGGCTTACGAATTGGCTGGTACCTAGTAGTATGAAAAGTTGATGGACATGATGGATCCGGTGAGTGTAAGAGGTGACCAGTTTGATCGCCAAATTTTATAACTTCGAACTCAACTTCCTCTTGCGGCTCACTGCGTCTTAAGGCGGCCGGCGGCGCGCTCTACTAAGATCTACAACTATTTATTATCCAATTGCAAATAGTGGTACATCAATTAGTAGATATAGTGGTCGAGAGGCCGGACTATTACATATGTTGTGTTCGGTAGATCATATGAGTTATGAGCATAAGATGTGCAAAATACAAAATAGACAAGTTATGTTTAGAGCACTTATATACTTGACGTATCAGGTTGGTATTCAATGCATATGTGGAAAGCAGCAGGTACGGCAGTAATTTTGATAGAGTTTTCACCTTCAATCAGTTTTCACTGCAATGGGGAAAGAGTTGGGGTTTTAGGTCGTGTTGGGTGCTTATCATGACTCAACAAATACTCTCTTTACTACTTCCACACTTACTCTTACACACAATGGTTATACTGTTCAAAGATGATGGTTAGATTGAGTTTGCTTTGATTTATCTGCAGTGTGTCGTCAGAAATACCGATAATTGATATACTTCCCAACAACATTGAATTACTCTGAGAAGTACACACAAGATTACACATCACATTATATTATATCATGCCCACTATACATTATTCTAGTCGTGATTTCCTCAAACGAACTAATCAACAAATTACTTGGTCTATTGATGTACCATCAACAAATTGTGGCAACAGTAGATCGGTTGCACCTTCATACCTGAAGAGGGTAAATAATGAAGTTATTTGGGTGTTGGTGGGAAAGTCAGAACATCCGGCGTACCTCTTGGAGGAGTGTGATGCTAATTCCAGTAGTGGTAGTGTCAATGATATGGTATGGGTTGAATGGCTAAGTAACGGAAGGAAGGAGAGCATTGCCAAACATCAAATTGTGATTGGTGGATTACAATCTAGGAAGAGAAGTAGATCCAACAACTCTTCTCAAGATGGCGCCGGGTGCTTATTGCTCCTTAGCGGAAAGAATACGGCAGATGATAAGAAACCTTCAGGTGGTAGTAGTATTACTATTCATGGATCGCCAATTTTGAAAAAGGCTGATGATGATAGAACTAAAGTAGAAGGAAAAGAAGGTGAGGCTTCAGCCCCTCCTCCCAATAAGGAAGCTGCTCGAATGCGCGTCAAGATTGGTGGCGGAGTTAGTATGGATATTAGCACTCGATGTGGTATTGAAGGTATCGACAGTGTCTTACGTGGAAGTCCAGTATCAGCTCCTAAGAAAGTAGTAATTCAGAAGAGGTCGGCAGTTCCTCCCCAGACAGTTCACCCACCCAAACAGCAAACATTCAATGGTCATCACGATATACGGCGTAAGGCAGCAGCCCTAGCGGGTACAACGTACATTCCCAAATCATCTAAATCTACTGTAGCAGCAACTAAAAAGGCAGAAGATAAAAACAAGAAGAAGGGTACGAAGAATGCATTAGACACTTCCACGAATGACACCGGTGGTCGAACTGTCGGTCCCTGTACATGCAAGAATAGTAAATGCCTCAAACTGTACTGTGTCTGTTTTGCGGCAGAGGATTATTGCTATGGTTGTAAATGCGTTGATTGTAAAAACACTCCATCCCATGAGGTGATTCGGAAGGAGGCTATTTCTAATCTGAAGGCGAAGAACCCCAGAGCGTTCAAGACAAAATTTATAGAAACAACACATGCACACCTTCCGGTTGTAGATGCAAGAAGTCACAATGTCTCAAGAAGTACTGTGAATGTTTCAGCGGTGGTGTAACTTGTGGGGAAAAGTGCATGTGCTCGAATTGTAAGAACTATGTTGGTAGTCAGGCAAAGATGAAGGACGTTCATAGCCTCGCGGATGCTCACGAGACTGACAGGAAGAAGTCAACAGAGGAAGAACGCAATCAGACGGTCACACAAGTGATTGAAACTGTTGCTCCACCTGCCCTTCCGACAGTACCAGTGCAAATCTGTCAAGAGCTCCAGCCATTCTCACCAGGTCCAAGACATCCAGCGGGTTCGGAGACTACTCAGGCAGAGACTTTGCTGGACAATGAGTCAATTTCTCCCAAGTATCAAGATGAGAAGCAGGCTGATGAACAGTTTGCCAATATTGTACGACCAGGTCCACATGATGTATTGATTGGAAGGGGAGGAGGAACGAATCATAATCCAGGTAATATACGATTTCGACAATTGATATGCACGAGGAAGGATGAATACAAATCTGCCAAGAGAAGTCAAAAACCAATCATTGCTCAAGAGATTGTAACTGCGTGGCGTACTCAAGTACCTCCAGGTAGATTTCTTAAGCAAGATGAAAGTACAATGTTGTGGCATGATGTAGGCGATGTAGAGGCGAAAGAGAGGGCTGCACAAAAACTTCGTGATTCTAACAAGGATAACTCTTGGACAAACAACACAGTTCCTTCGCACCATCAACCTCTACAGTATCATTAACAACAAATGAGTATTAGTCCTATTGCAAAGAAGCAAAAGTTGTCCCCTCCTTATCCCCAGCAGTATCCGACTGCTCTCTTACCTTGGTACTACATTGATTTACACCAACGCATACAAGGCTATCAAATGCGGCAGTGGTTAACAGGAGGTTACATCCAAAACAACTTACCGCTTAGTCATAGTCGTGAGGGACCTTTTCAAGCACTATCAACTTGGTATCCTGATATCAATAATACATTTACATGTTCATTAGAGATGGTAAATGAATCGAATGGAGTTGAGAATATGGCTGATAGTTCACAAAAACAACTAAATGACAAACATGCTGTATCGTCAGAGGAGTCATCGGGTGTGTCAAAGATTGTTGCAGTATAGGGTTGTTTCCATTGTGTTTGAGTAAGAGTATCACAAGTCAGATATATGTCTAGGTAGAAGTTAGTAGTTTGCAACTATGTGTTTATGAGGAGTTTATATACTTACTTTATTGTAATTGAAGTTGTAAGCATGTGTTTCTATCTGATGTATGCAATAGTTCATTTCTTCTATAGTTGAATTTACTTTAGTCTTCACTTACTCTTCTACCAATAGAGATTTCATTCAAATCCTTCACAAAGGGTTGCACCTGAACATCAATTCCCTTTAAACTGACTTTAAATGCCTCCTTCCTTGTATATCCACATCGTTCATAGAAGGAACAAGCCGCTACCATCATGACCAAAGTGGTAAGTGAAACCTTGGTAAATCTCTCTTCTCTGGCAAATGATTCAACCTTCTGAATAAGTAACGTTGCAACGCCTTTCCGTCTAACCGATGCATCAACACTCATTCTAATTAGTTCTAATGATCCAATTTTATTAACATCAGGACATGCTCCCACACAACCTACTACTATACCATTTAATTCTGCTACCCAAAAGTTATGTTGATGTTTGTCTATATAATTTTGTTGTATGTTACCCATATCTGAATTTAGCTTCATTTCGACAAAAATTGGTTGTATCCTATCAAGTGGCGGTGTTTTATATGAACATAATCCTATTGTAAATAATTCTATACATCGTTGTTGATCTTGTGGTTGGAATTGTCGTGTTATCACTTCATTAGTAGAGGAAGACTGTTCGGTCATTATAATTTTTTGCATATTATAATTGAGAGGTAATATAAGGTATTATCACGCCGCCATCTTTAGCACTACAACAATGACCAGTACTCTTTGTTTTCTCCAGTATAAATCCCTTACACCTCGTCAACCTCACAAACCTCTCTTCTCTATCTCTGTTGACTGCCAAAAGAAAAGTTGAGTAAGTCTCAAGTCCCATGGTAATAATAAGTTTCTAGAAGAAACTTCCTATTGAAGCATCCGCAGTCCGCATCATAATTTGATTGGCGGGCGAAGACGACGGTAGTGGTTGTTTGATATGATCTTTCATACATCACTGGTCGTATTTATACATATTCTCTTTATCACGTTATTTAGTTTCAAACCATCTTTTGCGTTCTCTCCGTCTTGGATATCGTATCTTTGCAATCAAAGAGACACATCAACATTGTACATTCAGCCAATGCTGCAACGAGTTGGTAATAGATTGATACATCAGTATAATAGAAGAACAATGTCGATATCAGCACAAAATATAGATAATCTACAACCTCAAGAAGATATGAACAGTATGCTAAATTTGAACGTATCCCCAAGCAACTCAAGAGTACTGGAATTGTTTTAGATGATACCAAACTTGATATCTCATCAGTTGTTGGTGGTGGCGGTAAGCTTAGCCTTGCAAAGTCACCATTCAATGAAAAGGATATTGGTGTTAAAAGTCCGGAACAACTCAAGGTATTGGAAGGTCAAGTTGATGAAACTGCACCAGATGTTCATCATAAAGGCACAGTCGATTTTGTGTCAGTAATTGATAATATGTCCGAGAAACACGTTAGTAAAAGTGTCGTGTTACTATTTGCCGAAGGCATATTGGCGTTTGCCACAAGTGCTCCGGCCACTGTCATTAGTTGGTTTACGGGCTACTTCAACATTAATAAAATGTCTACAAAAGATTGGAATGATGAGATGAGCGAGAGACTTGATAAGGGGTTCACCAATACCGTCGATGTGGACTTTGAGATGATGACGGATTTACTTTCTGGTAAGGGATACAAACCATCTGATTTGCATGAAGGTAAATGGGATGAATGGTGTAATTTGTTACAGGAGTATGCGGAACTGGAAGGAAAGAGTGTAAATGTGAAAGATGAAGAAGAGTTTAAGGGTAAAAAGCTTGGTTTCTGGGTGGCAAAACAGAGATACTTAAATCGTCTTGGACTATTGGATGAACGTCGGAAGCAAAGGTTGGTAGATATGGATTTCGTATGGAATCATAGTGATGATTACTTTGATAGATGTCTTCAGGCTACACAAGAGTTTGTCAACACTCGTGGATATTATCCTTCTAATAGGGAAACAAAAGATGATGATTTAGATATCGGTGAATGGTGGGCTAATCAACTTAAAGCATATCGAAAGAATGAGCTCGGTGCTCGATTAAAGAGGTTGGAAGACTTACCAAAAGGTGGTATTCGTAATCCATATCGGAAAAATGAAAAAGAGTTTGATGATAAAGTCAAAGAATATATCGAATGGGCTGACGTCAACGGCGGGAAACCTCGAGCGGGTATTCCTAAGCAAGGTAGCAAACCTAAGAGGAACTTAAATCAAAGTGAGATGACAGAGAAACAGGCGGAAGAGACTCAGCTAGGATCGTGGGCAGCAAAAGCAAAGACTAGGGCCAGCGCTAGGAATAAGATGCAGCTTGTCAAGGCATGTATTTTGGGATTTGATACCCTGAATGCATCTCTAGCACGTGAAGAGAACGAACAAGAAGAGGGAAAGTCTAGTAAAAAAAGACGAAGTGCCAAGGGAAAGTAAGATGAGTCGACTCAGACGTAGTGGCGAGGAGGTTTATGTGTTGAGATACAGTAATAACACCAGAAGAGGCAAGACAAGATAGTAGCAATGCCTAGGTGACTTCATAAAACATATGATCAAACAAAGTCTTGTAATCTCTCATTAGCTTTTACTCTAGAGACTTGATTGTCTCGACTCCAGCTACACCGTGTAAAAAAATCGGGAAATCTGGAAATCTCATTTTTCAGATCTCAAAAATAAATCATAAACAATCGTCTACTAGCATGATATCGCCGCCAATCACTGCAATCATGGCTTCACTTGTAGCCAATAGACCAGCAACACATGAACTTGTGATAGTATTAGCAGGACCAACCGCAGTCGGTAAATCGGATGTAGCCGCAAAGCTTTGTTCATCTATTATCTCCTCTGATATAATTCGCGGACACTGTAAATCTACACATTCATCAACAGATAATACTAAATCAATATCATCTACTAAAAATACATATAGAGGACACGTAATATCAGCAGATTCAGTACAAGCCTATACAAAAGTTACTATAGGTGCAAATAAACCAACATTACAAGAAATGAAGGAAACACCTCATCATTTAGTAAATGTTGTTAATCCACCAACAGCTACTACTAATACTGATGATTCTACATCAACTAAGAATAAGGTTAATTCATATAATGCAGCTGATTGGATGAATGATGCACGATATGTTATTGAAAAGCTTGGTTGTGTTCCAACTGGCAATTCAAATGATGATGTTGAGGAAGAGAATGAAAGTGATGGGAATGTGGAAGATGAGGAAGCTTTATTAAGACGAGAGGCAATTGATAAAGCAATCAATCAAAGTCTACAGGAATCAAATAGTAATGATGACAAACCAATAATTCTACCAGTAGTAGTCGGGGGGACAATGATGTATCTAAATTGGTTATGTCACGGACGGCCTGATGCTATCCGTCCAACTGAGGAGGCTGTACAGCGTGCTGCTAATGTTATTGACGGATTCCAGCGACAAGGAGAGGATATGATAGAGAGCTCTAGTAGTGAAAAGGTTGGTATGGTAGAAGGTGAAACATCTGGAGGGAAAACGCTTGACGAAGAAGATGATGACAAGGAGAAGATTGCCGAAGTGAAAGATATAGCTGCATGGAAAGTTGCCTCAACATATGTGACATCACTAGGACCAGTGTTTAAACAGCGAGTTGAAAAGTTGCCAGGTAGAGATTGGTATCGTCTCCGTCGGTTATTAGAAGTTGCATATACAATTGCCACTAAGAAGAAGGAGAAAGCAGCTAATATATCGGAAGAAGAGATATTACAACAACTTACAGAGAAGGAAGTATACACGGGTATACGAGCAGGTAGCTTATCCGACTTGGGATATGACGTACGATGTTTCTTCCTATGTCCAACAGATCGTATGACACATTTTCATACTGTTGATGAACGATGTGAACAAATGTTATTACTTGGATTACTCCGTGAGACTGCCACGTTATATGTCAATGGTGAACTACCGGATGAATCACAGGTAACACGTGCCATTGGATATAGACAAACCTTGGAATATCTGAAACGACCTAATGCAAAGTCAAATGATACAAAGGCATTCTTGGCATATATTGATGTCTTTGCAACGGCAACACGACAGTATGCAAAGAAACAAATGCAATGGTTCCGACGTGATGATGAGTTTGCTTTTATACCGGTGCAAATGGATATTGATAAAAGTGATCGAGTTGATAATGCTGCACAGATTATAAGTGACATGTGTAAGCTGAACCTTACAGATTACAGGGCTGCCCTATCATCGGATAGTATACCACCAACTGATGATAATGGAGCTCAATCACAGCAGCTACAACTCTCTGCTCAAACAAAGTTAGATAATGAATTACAGGGAAAGACAATGAAGTACTTCATTAGTAAACGAGTACATTTAGTAGATGGATCAGATGAATTGTTAAAGGTGTTAGCTGAAGCTGATGAATGTACAAAAGTTGTTCAGGAACTTGGGGATCAATTTTAACTCTGAGGTTAGTTGTCATGTGATTGTCAATCGAACAATGGATAGAGACATGTTATCAAACAATCGTATCTAATTTACATATTCGTATCTTCTTTTAATTCAAACAGGCCTAAACAATCAAACAGGTACAATTAGGATGTGGTGACAGTGGGTGTTGGGTCAGCTCATTACTGGGCGCATTCAGCCTCAAGGCAATCTGCGGCCAAGGTAATTTCTTCACAGATTTCAGAAAAAGGTGAGGCATCGTCGACGGGGCATCCTAACTTCTCGACAGCCTTGTTAGCTTTGTAGAGTTTGTAGTCACAGCCATCCTTGTTGACGGCCCACCAGATGTACGTCTTGGCCCACGAAGCCTTCAAAGCAGTCCTCCATTCCCTCCACCAATTTGCTGTCCTGAGGTAACTATAGAGCATTCCCAGCGAATCGGTTAGACGTTCTTGGCATGTCTTGCAAGCACCCGGGGAAGTGAGCGTGAGTGGGACGGTAGTTACACCACCCTCGGTATCAGTTGCTACAAGTTCAAGTACATGAACCATAGCGACACTCGGCATCCAGTTGATGGCAACCGAAGCAGTTTGTGTTCCATCCTGAATATCAACTGTCAAGCCATCAACTACACCTTCCGAAACTCCATCCAAAGTATATGCCACGACAGTCGTATCATCCCCTTCAGGAGCAGCGAAAGTCAAAGTAAGGTCCAATGGCTCGTCACACTCGAGGCTTACCATATTTCCCTCGGGAGCACCCGTTACAATTGGAGGGACATTTACTCCAGTAGCATAAAAGCAATACGACTGTCCATTGAGGTTATCAATGCCTGCTGAAGTTGCAGACCCTGCCTCGTTATAACGACCAATCTGAAAGTATCCTAAGTTACCAGAGCCCTCATTGACACCAACAGTTGCAGGTGTACCATCAAATCCATTCACACCTCCAGACGCACTCCCGGTTGTCCACTCCATGTCTTCGTAGCAGAAGCAAACATTGTTGCCTAGACCCATCTCCGCATCAGTACCATCCGAGATCAACACCATGAACGTGTTCCTCTTGTCGCCTTGTAGAGGATAGTATCCAACATGATCCCAGGCAACAGCAAACTTGTTGGATCCAATAGTCTGTTGCCAGACGCGGCCATTTACTTCCTCAGGCCTAGTATCAACGTCTGCCCAGAATGGGGCGACCATGGGGAATCCTGAAACGGGGAACCCAGATGCAGTGAATGTAACGAAACTTTGACCAAAGGATAGATTCCCATTGTTGTTGATGAAGATATCGGTATAGCTTGTTCCAAACAGATCAAAGGCGAAAGGCAAAGATGCAGTTGAGGATTCGTCGTCGTTGTAAGGATTACCAACTAGAGTCCACCCGTTATTGGTAGTGCCTGTAGAATCAGTCGGGTTACGGCCAGCTGGTAGTGAAGGGCAGAAACCTCCACCGGCAAGCTGGCCAGGGAAGACAACTTCATCTGTAAGTTCAGCCTGGATACGACGAATGTCTAAGACGAAAGAGAAGAAATGATAGATGCGATATGAGATTTGCAACAACAATGAGATTTGCAACAACACAAAGAAGGTTATTAGATTAGATCTTACTATGACGAAGGAGATTCCTCCTGTCGAACAAAGTTTCTTCTTCTTCAGGTTTCTTTTGATTATATTATGAGATGAGTGGGGTAAAGATGAGTAGGGTTAGCGAATCAATAAGGCATTATTCTATTTCATATCAAACAAAACATACCTCAACTAGCCACACACCCTGAGCCTGGACAGTACTAGTACTGCCTTCAAGTCAATGGCCTAATAGAAGCAAGGATGGGATCTTCATAGTAGTAGGATTCGATTTGCAGGTGAATGATGAGCTCTTATTATGATCGGATGTTTGATTTTATGAGCTTTGATATAGAACAATATGCAGTGTACAATGAGAGGAAAGGCACTTGATGTTAGGGTTCTCTAAATTCCTATGTAGAAAGCTGTTCAAATCTTCAGATCCACGGGCAATGAAACATCAGTGTTCTGGAAAGGGTGTTCTCAACATACTCATGTCAAAAGTGATCGGCAAGCATGTGAGCACAGGCGGTAGTTCTTCTTTACACATATTGAGCATTAGTGATTGTGCCACAGCTGAGCACTCTTTGAAAAGTTCTACCAATTCCTCTGTGGTTAGCTCGGGAATTGTTTTGTCTGATCTGTTACTCATGTTTCTTTGGTATGATGTGCCCGATAGTCATTTGTATACACATGTTGATGATTATAACTCTCATACAGGGGGCAATTGGCAATGAAACATTTAGTGTTCGGTTCGTAAGTGGCCATATTGCATGCCGCCATTAGTAGCAGCTCAGATAGTGAAAAAAAGCACAGGTAGTGAATTAAGTCCGTTATGATGTCAGGAGTACCAGTTTCACTTCAAGATATGAGTTCATTCAAGACCAAGCCATCTCCCAAGAAACATCTATGAGGAGACTTCAAAATCTTCTGATAGTAAGAAAGATGATCAAAAGTTGGCGATATGCATGCATCATTTAGAATCCAAACCACCCTGCACTACAACTTATTCAAACAATACTGACACCATAACTACGACTACGATAACTCTCAATCAATATGAAGCTACTTGCCATTGTCATCGCTACTTTCCATGTCATTAATACCACATCCGCCCAAGGAGTTACTTGTGCCAGTCAACCTAACGGTTATTGCATAGCTGATGATCCCCAATCTGGGGGTAATATTATATCGCCACCCACTTTAATTGACAATACTTGTCCTAATCCACAACTGGATGAAAAATGCTTTGAACTATTCGAAGGTACAGGCACAGGAGTATGCCCAGTAGGTGGAAAATGTATTTTTACATTCGAGAACCTTTCATTGACCTTTCGAGGTGATGCCAATGGGTCTGAAACGTGTGCCCAAATAGCTGGAGATGGGTTTGTAAGTGAAACTGGAGTTCCTTTGTGCTATGTAGAGGCTACAACCTTGAACAAGGATGAACAACTAAAGGTATTGTTAAAAGCTTTGATTGCAGTGATCGTTACCTGCTTCCACAAACACAAGGACTCTTATGATGGTAATCGTGTCCTAGAACTTGAGGATAAGGCAGATATTAAGGCGTTGCTTGTCAATCTCCTCGAAGAGAAGGTTGGATTTGGAGACGAGTTTGTAAGATCATGAGAGAGTGATTGTATTGAAGAAGTGTACAGAGTCAGAGGTTGTATTAATGTTCAAGATCATAGAAAGTCAAACATTGCATACAGACACACAATAAAGGAATGTATTAGTTAACGGGCAGTAGATAGATCAGATGTTTTATTAAAGGATTTAGTTAAAGCTAATGTGTGCACAAGATGTGTTCAAGAGTTCAGAGTTTAGAAATGATTTTGAATATGAACGATATGCATCGGTCCTCCTTTATCACTTCAGTTCGAAGTAGTTGACAACCTTCTTTCATCATAGTATTTCCCACCCTTCAGAATGGATGATGACCTTGAGTTGCATGAGCCAGCAGATATT
>Ga0214480_101271_pt1 | contig 11102 bp, 5 predicted proteins | sample M1_20Mar14CPVII9_3_FD_165042 | JGI IMG/M metagenome (GOLD analysis project Ga0214480, IMG submission 165042) | Marine eukaryotic communities from Monterey Bay, California, United States - M1_20Mar14CPVII9sort6BwellE17 | ecosystem: Environmental > Aquatic > Marine > Unclassified | place: USA...
CACATCCTATCAACACCACCACCAAACTGGCAGCCACCGCCCGGAGGACCACCACCAAATCCAATAACTATACTACATGCATCATTGGAACATATCCGTAATACCGGCGATGAACAATATTTATTTATACGAGTTATTTTGGAAGTGTTACATGCTCATGGGTTTTTATCAAATAGTGGTGACAATAATAGTATTGCAATGACACCACTGTCAAATGATGAAGAACAATTATTATTTCACTGTGTTACCGGATTACGTCATGTTATATTATACAAGTGGGAGGAGTATACAACATCATTCAAAACTACTATTCGCAATTTGTTATTAGCAGTTGGATTGGGCCTTACTAATATTAATCATGAGAACCGTATACAACTACCCCGAACTGTTGCAATGGCATGTCTAAGTTGCTGTTCAGCATTTTGGAAACGTGGTTGGTCTACACTTGGCTGTTCAACTTCTCCTACCAATGCTACTAAAGATGATCCACAAGCTTACTTGATATCATTAATGACAGGTATACCAACAATGTTTGATTCAAATAGTGGTGGAGATGAGATACAATCATTATTTGGCTATTTGAATACATTATTATCATCTCCCTTTGATCAACAGCAACAGCAGCAGTCTGCAAACTTACAACAACAATGTCAATACACAGCAACCATGACAGCATCCTTCCTATCCCTCCTAGTAGGCGAATTCACGGGTGGTAATTCCTCCTCAGCACGATATAATCTACCACTAGAATTTCATAGACATACATTCCATTTATTCGAAAGCGGATCCGATGATTATGAAATTAGTGTCAATGTGAAAAAGAGTGGATTAGATTTAACATTGCATAGTAGTATGAGTGCCTTGTCAAGTTTGGTTGGTTATATACTGAATAATAGTAATAATAATAATGTTGATGAATCAATATTGGAGTTGGGAGCATCAATTATTAATGTTACGTGTGATGTATTATCATGGGAATTTGGTGCCGGATCGAGTAAATGGGATTTTGCAAATGGTAATAAGAATCGAGGTAGTAATAGTGTGTTGTTGAGACCACCACAACGATGGAGAGAGGTGTTAATCAATCCTGAATTCTTAGGTGCCATGATTAATGTCTATTCAGCTATACGTATTGGACGGAATGATACCTCCTTGAATAGTAGTTTGATTACAAAGCGGGGTAATATGGCACACTTATTACGTCAGTTATTACTACTTTTGTCATCCATCGCGGGTGGACCAATCTTTACTAATGAATCAGAACGTGGTGCATATGCTGGATTTATTATTGATGGATGTTTAAATGTTTTGGAAACAATCTTGACTGAACAACAGCAACATGGACAACTACAAGGATCAGTGGCCGGTGACTTACTCAGTGCTGAGATTGTCGACTTGACTACTATACTATCTCGTTTGACTACCAATTTTAATATCAAGATACTAAGTCAGTTACCTTCATTCCCTCGGTACTTATCGGCCTTGTGTACCATGGGTAAATGGTTATTGGAATCAAGTCTTGCCGAGTGTAAACGTGTCGAGGGTGATGTGGAATGTATGGAGGGCGTCGATTTGAGGAATGATGCCGTGGGACAGATATTGCAATGCAGTGATGCAATGGCCGATGATTATTGGCTTGTTAGTGGTACTGGTGGACAAGAGGCCGTGGCTGCATCTCAGGCATTGGCAAGTATGCTTTCGCCGCTCTATGGACCGTACTGTTTGTGTCGGATACAAATGTCATGTTTGGAAGAACATTTCATGACACGAGAGGGTGCTGATTTGGATGAAATTCGTGAATTCATTTCAGCGTTTGGCTTGGAAGAAGAGATGACATCAGCTGCAAGTCTTGGACGACTCAATGTATTGGCATCCATGTCAACTCTATCTGGTATGTTCCAACAGTGCATGCCAAGGCTTTTAGCTTTGTTTGAAGGCGCAGGGTCTGGAGGAGATATGACGCCAGAAATGGCTGCACTTTTGGAAGAGGCAAGAATGTTACTACTATGTGCTGGTCATTTACTCACTGATGATTGTGTTGGTGAGACTCCTGCTATTCCAGAATCGATCATAAATGCCTGTCAACCTAATCGTGGTGCAGATGGCGAGTCCTGCACCGCATCAATAGCAAGTTTAGTTGATTTGCTCAAGTCTGTATCAGAAGCTCAAGCTATGAAGGTGGCGTCACATCCTGCAGATTCACGTCTTTCTCCACTACTGGCAAAGACTTTGCTTTGGTTCTTCCGTCGATGGTCACCAGCATACATCCTTCCATCCTCAGAGGAATATCGAGAAAATCAAGCAGGTGGAATTCTATCTGCATACTCTACACCTGAGACGGCACGACCAACAATATCCTTTTGTACTACTCTTTGCCTCCTTTACTTCTGCCATTGGCCTCAAGAGAAGGAGGTACAAGATGAATCAACATCGTTGTTGCTTGCACTAGCAAAGAAGGGCCCATTTGTTCGTAGTTTGATGGTCAACTCTCCATCGTTTGAAAAGACTGCTGCTTTACATTCAGTATGTGCGTCGTTGAGACATAATGCCTCTCAGGAAGAGATATCAACAGTCATGAGTGCTGTTAATGGAGATTTGTCAATTGACGCTGTGAGAGGATACCAACGTCTGCCATATGTTGATAGGGCAAGAGTCTTGACTTGTTTGGTTGTTGCCTGTAGCTCAATGGAAGATGACAAGTCGAATGCCATGCTCAATGCATGTTTAGAGGCCGTCAAAGCTCCGTTTACATCTTTGGTGCAAGCCCTAGCGTGAGTCAATTGCTGTTTTGTCTTCGAAATGTGTTTGGTGATATCAAACTCACTATGCATAACTTATTTCATCAATACATGTAGCAACAAGCGAGTCAGTGCCAAAGATATCAATGTTCAAGAATCGGCTTGTCTATCAATTCTTCTCTACGGTGGAATAGTGTTGGCATGTGAGATGTCTGAGCCAGAAAGAATACCTCATTTTATCACTCCTTCGTTACCACATTTGTCTGGTCTAATGACTTACTATGCCGAGGACCTCACAATATGTGAAGGCCTCCTGAAGCTATTCAGAGATTATGCCGAGCAATACATTTCCATGTTAACACGAGAACAATGTATTGAACTCTTTGCAACATCGGCTAGACTATTAAAGCATTACTCGGAACATCACTGCAAGAATCGTGTAGTAACAAAAAGGTCTGAGGCTATTGAAGAAGAGTTCGAGGAACAACAACAGTACAACGATGTAATGTCTGCTATCCAGTTGTTGATTCATCTCGGTACGAAGGACTTTACCAATCTATGTAATACCGTATCGCACTCATCCAAGGGGGTGGACACAAGCCAAATCACCGATGTCATCTTCTTTGGATTACAACAAATATTACCTTTGATGACACAAGGTCTACTTCAGTTTCCCACATTGTGTCAACATTACTTCTCGTTGGTGGGGGTAAGTTTATTTATATGATGTTATGGTAGAGGAAGGATCCTAATGATGACAATTCCGTCGGGCGGTCTGACACTTTGTGTTGATTCGACGTTACTTGTGTACAAACAAACTTTAGCTGAGGGATCCTCTGTTTTTCTTTCCTATACTTTCTACATGATCATATCTCACTTATCTTTTATTCATCACCATCAGTTTATGGTAGAAACATACCCCGAAAAGTTATGCGCCCTCCCGTTTGAACTATTCAATTCGTTGTTGGAATCTCTCCTCTTTGGTATGAGCCACTCGGATCCGCTTGTATCAAAGAGTTCATTACAAGGCATAGCAGCACTTGCTAGAGAACATCTCAAAACTAATGCACTTGCTGCTCACCTATCAACGAAGGGTGATATATTTGATAACTGCACCAGCCGTTTAATACAAGAGGTTGTATTTCAACCAATCATTTGGGATCGTCTCGAGCCTGCTGGTGCGGCGTTACTTCCTTTGGCTGCTATTGATGTTCAAAAGTTTATAGGGCTAGTTAATTCTATTTCACAACAGCTAGGGTCGGAGGATAAACAACGCCGATTACATGCAGCCTTTGAAAAGTTAATTCAACCGGAAATGCTTGCCAAGGTAGCTGTAGATGGTCGTGAAGGAAGAATAGTCAGGGTGCAATTCAAGAATGACTTTAATACTTTTGTGAGGGATATCCAATCCTTCCTGGTTGTGAAATAAGAGTGATTCTGCTGGGTACAAAGTGCAAATAGTGCTAGAGAGTATTCACAAGCCGTGAATCAAATACAATAAACATATAAACTTGGACCTTATTATAGCAGCTCCGCTCTATTCTACTTTCTAATCCAATAACATATTGCTCTGTTTAAAGATTGGTTGTGTAGTTTCTCCCCGGCTCTTACAATAGACAAGTGGCTCCATTCTTTTCTACACTTCAATTAACTCAAATTAATTCCCTTTCACCTCCATTATTAACCAATTATTACTACTGCAACGATTCTTAAGCACCTCCACCTAAAAACATTTGAACACGCTGCATAATAAAATCTTGCTCCGGATCATACGGATGTTCCTTACTTGGAATTTCTAAGATTGTGGGTATTGTTTGTTTATAATCCTTCAAAATGTGACGCAAATTATTTGCTATGTGTTGATTAATTAAAATAATTCCAATATCATCACGTTGAGTAAATGCCTTTAATGTACTCTCAATAACATCAATGTTTGTATCTTGCTTTACTGTTAGGAAGTTACATGAATCTGCTGTCCGGTGACCAACCCCCGCTAGAAGGAAGCCCGTTACAGTGTCCTAGGTAATTTGATATAAGTTGGAGTTGAGTTTGTATGTGTTGCAATATGACAAAAATAATACCATTAACTCACCTCATCACCGATAACTGCTACTAATTTACCAGCCTCCTATAAATATAAAGAGCATATGAAATGTATTTGTTAGATAAATGATCATAAGTATAACTACCTAATAAGTGTTGGTGCATGAAAATTTGCATCCATTAAAAAAATATTGAATAGTTAATAAAACGAGGTAGACTCTCCTCCACCAGCCACTCATTGCCGGCAAGTAAAAACACACTGACGACTCTTTATTGATCTCTGCGGCCTCCTTACCATTGTATTCTATTTATAGTTTGTTTCCTTCCAACTATGTAACAGCAAACAATAACAAAATGGCAGAGTGGAGTTGAGGGTGGCAGTATCCTAGGATATCCTACCCCAAAAAATGTGCAAATAAAGTTTTAGTCATACCTTAGTGAGATGGGCGGCTTGAGAGCACGCAAGTAGAACTAGCTGTATGAGTAATATATACTCTGTTATAGATAAATGACTAAAGGAAATGTGATGAAGTTCTACTATTTGCAACGACTTCTCATAACCCTACTTTATTTACAATCATTCCATTAAGTTGTAAGTTGTTGCTTTCCATTATCATTCCTTCTCATTTCATCCTTCAAGCTGTAAGTTGTGCAAGTTGTTGTTGTCCACCAGTCATACCATTGGTAGATTGATCAGGAGGACCTCTAGTTGCAAAAGCACGATGGATCTTAACATCACTCTTTGGTTTATCATTTCCATCAACGGCAACTAATCCAAGCCTTTGAATAACTCCCATACCTGAATATATCCTACCAAATATTGTATGTTTAGAATCTAACCATGGACATGGTTTAAGTGTTATGAAGAATTGTGATCCATTTGTATTTGGTCCGCTACAGATGAATGTACGTTTAGATTAAAAGACATCGGTACATGTATTCTGTAATGATCGACACAAAACTCACCTATTAGCCATCGATACAACTCCAGCACCAACATGCTTTAAATTCTTTGTTATCTCATCTTCGAACTTGCCTCCATACACACTCTCGCCACCTCGACCTGTCCCAGTTGGATCTCCACATTGTATCATAAAATCTTTAATGATTCTGAGAAAGTATGTATTATTATAAGTACCGATGTGTGAAAAGCATAGAATTGTTGTTAGTACATCTCTTTATTCATTGCAATAATATAAATACAACAAGCGCGCATACACTGCCAATTGATGATTTCTCTTCTTATATATTACAATCTATTGCAACATACACATGATAAGCACATTACCTATTATTTCAATACTCACCTGTGAAATATAGTGTTATTATAATAACCTGCTTCTGCTAATGCAGCAATATTGTAACATGTTCTTGGGGTATGTCTATATATACATATGAAAGGAAATACAATATTATAAAAGTAAGGAATGGTAAATTATGAAGTTTAATTACCTAACACTTCAAGTGCAATTTTGTGTGTTGAAGCTTGTGAGTAACTTACCTATGATATAATTCTATAACAAACGAACCGATTGCTGTTTCAAATTGTACATGAGTATAAGGAGATGCTCCCGATGAGGCTGGTGGATGTTGGGCGGCCATCTTAGGTTTGCTTTCAGTTGTTGTCGATTTGAGATTTGATTCGATTGAGTATTGAGTTACTAGTATTATCTGTCAGCAACAAAGGCTTTCCACCATTCATTTTTTTACTCTCCCCTTGCTATTAACTTGTATCAAAAGCGGAGGTCGAGTAGTATCGATTGAAAGCCATTAGATATATTTTATTACAATCTCTAGACTCAGTTTAAAACGCTCTTTCCAATAGTATTGCACCGCTTTACTGAAATTAACTTGGTACGAAGATACAGGCAAACAAAGTTTACAACTCTTCTCAAGAACAACACATAGTATTATCAAACAATGGCACGTTTAGATGATGAGAATGAAATGTTGAACAATAGCTATGAGGTAAATTCCTCAGATGATGAGGAGATAGATGAAGATGAGGCATTCAATTCGGATGACGAATTGATGTATGGTGAATTCTTCTTGTCTAATAGTAAGGGTAAGAAAAAGAAGAGTAAGAATGATGGTGATAAGAAGATGAAGGCCAAATCACTCAATAGCAGTAGCGATGAGAGTGATGATGAATCAGATGATGATAGTGAAAGTGATGAGAATGATTGGGCCGGCGGCGGTGGTGGATCAGACGACGATGACTCCAATGAAGGAGAAGAAGATGATGGAGGTGCCTACATGCTTGACCTGTTAAACAATTTAGATAAACAGGTACCTACAAAATCTACTGATAAGAAGAAACAACATGAAAATAAAGGAGAGGGTGGTAAAATATCATATAATAATCAATTATCAGAAGCTGCCGTGCATTTAAAAGAGAGTGAATATCAATCTGGTGTACTGTCAGCAATGAATAATGAAGAGGAAGAAGGAGGAGATGGAAAGAAGAAGTTGACATTGGATTCATTAATGGGTGGTATTTCCGATACTGCGGGATTTGCTACTGTACAGAAATCAATGCGTGCTCTGTCAAGTGGTTTAATTGTTGATAAAGACAAAGATGGAGGAGGTCAACAGAAGAAGAAACTAACAACAACAGCGGCACCCGTCTCACGTGTCATATCAGACCGTGCATCCCGCAAAGTTCATTATGAAGCCACAACCGAGGATGTCACACAATGGAAAGATGCAATACATGAACAACGTGATGCCGAGACATTAGACTTTCGTACAAATAAAGGTGGTGCTACTACTAATCGTATCACACGAGATGTCTTAGTTGATAAGTTTGAAGCAACGACAGACTTTGAGAAGGAGATACAAGTTGCTTTGGAAAAGGCCGGGATGGATAATGAAGGTAGCATGTTAAAGAAGGAAAAGTCACGTTTAACCGGTGAAAAGCAACAAGATGATAATGATATAGATGACTTGGGATCAAACCATATAACAATGGAAGAATATAAAAAACGACACGGGGAATTGGCCAAGCTCCGCGCTCTCATGTTCTACGAGGAACAGAAACGACATCGTATCAACAAGATCAAATCTAAAAAGTATCGTAAGATTCGTAAACGTCAAAAGGATAAATTAACCTCTGCCGAAATGGAGGCAGCGGCAATGTTGGATGACGATCCAACAACTACCGATCGAGAAAGGATTGAACGTGAGGAGATGGATCGGATGAAGGAACGTATGACATTGGCACATAAGAATACGAGTAAGTGGGCACGGCATATGTTGCGTAGGGGTGCCAAGATGGATATTGAAGAACGACGTGCATTGAGTTTACAAATTGCCAAAGGGGAGGAGTTACGTAGAAAAGTCATGGGAGAAGAAGAAGATGGTGCGAATGGCAGTGAAGAGGAGACGGAAGAGGATTTACTTAAAAAGGCACGTGATATACTCATGGAGAATGATGATGATGAAGCTAATACCGAGGGTGGTAAGAAGAAGAAGAAGGGATTGTTTCAATTGGCATTCATGGAAAGGGGAATGCAGGCACAACGTACTAGAGCAAAGGAGGAGGCACGTAAATTATTGGAAGAATTAGAGGCCAATGAGATGGCAGGCATGTCTTCATCAGATAGTAGTGATAGTGATGATGAAGATGGTGAGGCAATGAAAAGTAACAAGAAGACGAAACAACGTGTAGCATCAGAGGCTGAAACAAACAAGGTTTTGTCAGAGGGACAACTGGTAGCATCTTCACTAAAGTTTGGTAAAGGTGATGGGTTTGCAATCAAGGTTGATGGGGATATAAAGTTGGGAGGAGATGAATTGAAGGTTAAAGAAGCTGGAAAGAAACAAGGAAAGAAACAGAAGAAGAAGCCTAAACCACAAGCACCCGTCAAGCCGCCGACACCGCAAGTAGAAGAGGAGGAGGAGAATCCGTGGATTGTTTCCAAGAGTACAAAGAAATCAAGCAAGTCTTTATCTCGAACTGTCAATATTGATAAAGCTGCATCGATGCTTGTTGATAATGTACAGGAAGACAAGACTGCCAAGAGAAAGCGAGATGATGATGTAGATGACAACAAGACCATACTGTTGGAGTCAACAATAGCCGCTGACTCCCCTCCTGCATCTTCTGAGAAGGAGGTTGGGGTAGCTGAACTCAGTCAAGCAGAGCTTGTTCGACGTGCATTTGCCAAGCCTGCAGACTTGGAGGCAGAAGAGGAGTTTCAGAAAGAAAAGGAGCGAATGAAGGAAAGAGACGACCCCACACGCAAGAAGGTAGAAGAGAAGGTGGTATCTGGATGGGGGTCATGGGCTGGTGCTGGTGCTCCTCCGCCTAGAAAACGTAAGCTACCTCCCAAACTTCGTGCCCCAGCATCCAAAAAGGTTGACAAGGCAGTAAAGCGTAAAGATGATGGTATGTCCACTGTTATCATCAATCAAAAGCGGCTTAAGAAGACGGCTGCGTTTCAACTATCTGAGATACCCTACCCCTACCGCTCTCGTGAGGAGTATGAAAAAGCAATAGCAGGTAATATCGGTCAGGAGTGGAATACTATGAAAGGTAGTAAGGAGATGAGCAGGCCAGCTATTTTAGTAAGAGCAGGAAAGATTATCAATCCATTGACGAAGAAGGCCAAGAGTAAACAGAAACGAGCCCCAGCCAAGTTTTGAGCAGAGTTTGGTCGTTATAAGGATAAGCTTAATCTATTAATGTAACAGATACTTATAGTCTATCACACTTCTCCCAACTTGTAAATCCCGGCTTCAAATTGAATCCACTGTCCTTCTTTTTGCCTCCGCAAGTAGCCTTGAGTATCACCTTGATCTTCTTCCAATTACCTTTACTGCATACTTCTTTTGACTGGGTTATGAAAGATGTAATGTGGCTATCACTCACATCTAAATACCTACCAGCAAGTAATTCTCCTTCTCGAACTCCTCCAAATGTAGTCGACGATCTCAGCTTACACGCTAGACTTAGTAATTCAACAAAGGAATCGGGATTACTTCCACATATAGAAGTGAATATGGATTCAAACAATTCCGGTGTCTCTTCCACTGACCACGGCGGTAATGCCCCTGATACCGCTCTTAACAATGAAGATACTAGTATAGCTGCAGTCAAAATACTACTCGACTGGCCAAACATATCCTTTAGCTGAATAACTGATGAAATGCCTTGTCCTGTCGAGAGGATACTTGAACCTAATAGTAATGTTTCAGATATGAAGCTTGTCATGGCCAGTGTGTGTGCCGCATCAAGTGATAAACCTCTTTGTATATCTGGTGCTGATGACTTCTTATCTCCAAGATCTTTAAGGAAAATGAGCATTGAAACCAAGCATAGAGATTCGCCAAACAATTGTTTACCTTCGTTCACCAAACATGATGCTATTGTCTCATGCTTTCTGCATACTGAAACCAGAGATGAAAGTGTCAAGTAGAATGCCTCGGCAATGGTTGGACGAGGGTCGACGTGGTTATTTGCCTCGGGTGATTGGTGCATTATCAAAGGTACAATCACTGGCACCACACTCTTTACTACAGTCAAACACCTGATTGACTCAATAATGTCCTTTTCTTCTAGAACTTTCCTCTTTGTTATACGAGTCAAGCAATCTCTGATAATCATAAGATAAACACCAGCATCAACCGTCTCCTCGCCAATAACGCTATCGATGAACATGCTTGATGCAGAGACAGCGCCTTGGTTGCATTGAAGTGTTGCTGCTTCACACTCAGCTTTGATTAAAGCGGATATATTGCTTGCACAATAGTCTGTGAGTGATTCCTTTATACTCGTAGACATCACACAATAAGCGCCACCTCTTAGTCTAGCCCACTGATGGCAGGTGTCGTCTATATCTGCTGAGAATGAAAGGCGTGCATATCCTGCAAGTAGACATTGGAACATTGTCGACAGGTCCTCAAAGTTACTACTAAAGACATCTGCAACTAGTTTGGGGGAGAAGTAGCTCAAGTCAAATGATGCTTCACAAATTCTAAACACTTGTTCTGCAGATTGTGGAGCACTTGCTTGTGATCTCAATTCAATAAGTGGTGCTTGCAATAGTTGCTGCAAAATAGCCTGAACTTCACTAGATTGATTACCTTGTTTCATTTTGATTAATGAGAAATGAGAAATGACCTTGATAATCATCCGCCGAGAGACTGGGCATACCCCATCACCATAGTCTATATTAACTCCTCTTCGAAGTTCTGACTCTTTGAGTGCGTGATGAAGGTTTGATAGGTCTTGTAAGATAGTCGGGTATATTTCAAACATTGCCCTTGCCAATATATCACTCTCATTAGACATTCGTAACAAAGCAATACAACCTACCT